>OLKV01000187.1_pt1 | contig 27677 bp, 29 predicted proteins | sample 1604391 | NCBI WGS metagenome assembly OLKV01 (sample SAMEA104055711, study PRJEB20765) | soil metagenome | isolation source: soil | reverse complement strand
ATCAGCGATTTAAGGGATTTTACACCTCTTTAAAGGTAAGTCAGTGCGCCCACCTGGGCTCGAACCAGGGACCAAAAGATTATGAGTGGTCGAGTTGGCTCGGAATATCTTGAGCAAAAACTGCGTTTTTGACTTGCTTAGGGCTAATTTACGATTAAATTTTTGTTTTTGCAAGTATTTTCAATGACGGAATGGTGACGGTTTTTCGTTGGATTCAGCAATTATTTTTGCTTTTTTGCCGGTATCAAGTAGAATTTTAATCCATGTTAGCGTTGCCATCATCATCTTTTTTCTTTTGATCATTTTCTTCATAAAACTCAATCATCATTTCCCGAAACTCGCGGAATGGGTCAAATAATCGGTTAAGAAAACTTCGAAAGAAATATTGTTTATACCACTTGTCGATGGCATAGTCTGGTACATCACCGTGCCTGAAATGCGGATGGTTCTCGTAGCCGAATTTTTCCATGTATTGATAATCCACTTCCTAGTAAAGCTGCGCCGAAATAGCGTGGTCTCATTCATCATAATCGCCACTAAATGTGGCCATTTCTCAATGATTTACTATGAAACGTTGTAACACAACAGTAACACAAATTCGTGAAGTTTAACAAAAAACTGTGTGAAACTGAAAAATTGATTGACATGACCTCCGCTTGTTTTAGCAGGGCGAAATTTTCATCAGAAAGATGAAAACAAACTTAATTGGATCAAAAAGGCCGATATATGGAATAAAAAAGGGTAAGCGACCATTAAAATGTGCTTACCCTTAGTGTTCCTGAGGCTGGGCTCGAACCAGCGCCCCTCTGATTAACAGAGAAATGGTCTACTTCTATAGTGAACTAATAATGAATAAGTTATATATCAATCTATTTCTGCGTTGTAACATATTTGAAATATTTCACACAGCAACAATTACCCTTGCGGTATATGAAAATACAAATAAGATAACAAAAAACAAAGCTGATTATTCTATTTATATATCACATTCTAAAGTACAAAGTGGATATCAATTATGAAGTTTGGCTTCCATAATCTAATAAATCGATATGAACAGAAGTGGATTTGTATTTTCCAGACTTCATGCTTTCAATAAACTCTTCTTTAGAAATACCAAACGCACTCGAGATATAATGGAAATGAGCTTGCCCATCCTTCCAGCTTTCCTTTCCTCCGATACTATTATATGTTATAAAAAAGCAATGCCATAATTCATCGTTCTCAAAGAAATGAGAAACGACCACTTTTCTATGTAGGATAACATTTTTAAGTTCGCCATCACTCAGATCAGTCTCTCCAACTTTATCAATTGTTCCATCTTCTTTCATTCGGAACATTTTTGGTAAAGTTTTACCGTCTAACCCTTCAGGGAGATTTTTAAAAAGGTACTTGCTATATAAAAGCCCGAAATCATTATAGGATTTGAATATCAGAGACATCAATTCATCTGGATTAAAATTCACCCCTTTAAGTAAAGCTACTTGATCTTTCTTTCGACCCGTTGTTAGAAGTTCTAATAACTTTTTATCGACCACTGTTTTTTCAAATGCTTCAAAAAATTCATCCAACCCCTTTTGAGCATTTTTAATATAAAACTCTTTAGTTACCATCGAAGCTAAAAAGGGATCTTTGGCACTTAGCAAGTCGTGCAATACTATTGCGCGTTTTTCAATCTCGGCAGATTTATAGTATTCAACTGGGTTTACCTTTTCAACTTTTTCAGTTGAAAAAACACGAGTAAATCCCATTCCGTTTTCATCAAATATTTTTTCTGTATGCATGCAATGGTCTTGAAGTTAATACTCCAGCCCTGTAAGCGGCCTAACGCAACTTTGGCATTACCCAATTGACCGTAAATTTCTAAATCTTCATAAAGATGTTTGTCAATTGGCAGTTCTGGTAACGTATTCCAAGGCACGTTTCTGTCGGGATTAACTCTATATGGAATAAACAAATATACACAGTATTGACCTTTAAATTAAAATATTTTAAGGTCAATATGATTTATGGCATTAAGCTATGCTAAAAAATATTTTGCACATTAAAATCTGCTAATTTTAATGTACAACATCAAAATGACATTAGTTGTATTGGCAAACTTTAGAAACATATAAAAGTTCAAATAAGTAACAAAGACTTATTAAACTCAACTTACTAATGGCAAATACAAGGATCGCAGCAAAAAAACAAATGTTTATTGGCCGTATGATTTTAAATGGAACGATCAATATCAGACAAGCTTCCAGACAATTGGGTATTTCCCGGAACACCGTGAAATGGTATATCAAAAAATATAGCACATTTGTTGGTAGTTCTCCCATTAAAGGGGGAGGCCAAGACTCCGACATTCCTGTTTTCAAAATTGAATATCCAGCAAATAATAGGTACAAGGACTTAATCAATGCTTTACCATTATTAACGGAAGCAGGCAAGCTCATCAGCGCAAAAGACATATGGCTAAGTTATTTGGCGATTTATCCAAATGGTTATGGTCGCTCTGCATTTAACTTACATTTTTCGAAATGGGCAAAAGACAGCAAGGTAACCCTTCGTAATTATTCCCATGTGGCCGACATTCCTACTGAAGATCTAAAGATTTTAAAACGGTGGCGTAATTCCACAGATAGGCGCAAATGGGAACGCGCGGTAGTTATTATGGAATCTTTTAAAGGCACATCGGCAATTAATATTTCTGTTAAGGTAGATCGCGGTGCCGATAAGGTGTCGGACTGGATCAGAGATTATAAAGTAAAAGGTATAAAAGGGTTAGAAAAGCAACCCCGACGTGCGAATCAGGGTGTAATGAACGGAATCAAGGATAAACGCGACAATTTAGTAAGGCTAATTCATGAATCTCCCAAATTACACGGGATCAACCGGACGTCCTGGTTTCTGGCAGATTTATCAGCTACTTATAAAAAAGTTTATGGAGTTTACATATCCGGCTCAACCATATCGACATACCTTAAAAAAGAGGGTTTTGTTTACCGTAAGGCGAGGGAAGTACTGACCAGTCCCGACCCTGACTTCCGGAAAAAGATGGACAAAATTACCGGTATCCTGCAAAATCTTGGATCAAAGGAGAAATTTTTATCAGTAGATGAGTTTGGTCCTTTCGCAGTAAAAATGAAAGGAGGACGGTCACTGGTCAAGAAGGGCGAAAGAAAAACGTTTCCGCAGATTCAAAAAAGTAAAGGCTGGACTATTTGTACTGCGGCTTTGGAACTATCACAAAACCAGATCACGCACTTCTTTTCACAAAAAAAAGACACAGATGAAATGATCAAACTCATAGACCTGCTAATGATCAAATATCAAAAAGAGGAAAAACTTTACTTTTCATGGGACGCGGCATCCTGGCACGCTTCAAAAAAACTAGTAAAGCATATCGAACAATTGAACAGCGAAAGCTACCGGCAGGAATATAAAACTCCAATCGTGGAACTGGCACCGCTACCAGCTTCTGCACAATTCTTAAATGTAATCGAATCGGTATTTAGCGGGTTAGCTAAATCAATTATTCATAATAGCGACTATAGTTGTCTTGACGAATGCAAGACCGCCATTACCTTATATTTTAAAACAAGAAACGATTATTTTATAAAAAACCCTCAAAAAGCGGGTAATAAAATATGGGGCAGAGAGATAGTTGCCCCTATTTTCAAAGACAGCCATAATTGCAAAGATCCCAAATGCCGGTAAAAAAAGAAAGAATTTATCGAATGGATTAACTGTGATATGATCAACCTGTATATTGAGCTAAGGATGAATGCATTATGTCAATCAATTTTTGCGTTGTAACATATTTAAACATCTCATACAGCAGCAATTACGCATGGCAGTGGTTTTCCTGATTTGTGGATGTGCATCTTATTGATGTACTTCATTCTTTGACTAGCAGCAGCTTCAAATACGTAAAAATCTTCCCACTATGCTCAGCTTCGTGATAGTTAGCGGCTTGTAGTGCCTGAACATGATTTTTCACTTGAAATCCGATGGGTAACTCAAAGGGCTCATAGTTAACAAATATTCCGGATTCCAGATCTGATTCAAGGTGGTTAACTGTTTCAATCAATAACTGTTTCACCTCATTAACATCTGGGGTAATTTTCCAGTAACCTGGAGACGATCCAATTTTGAAGGACTCCTCGAACTCTTTAGATATATACATTGGTAATCCGCTACGCATATACATATGCCTCTGTTGAGAAGTGATACAATGACCAATTTGCCAAATTATATTGTTGTTAAAACCCTCTGGAATTTTAAATAATATTTCGTAATTACTTGTTTCCATCAATTGCAATAGCCTAGTCCTGCTGGCTCTTAAAATTTCACATTCGAAACGTTCATTAATCATTTAAGTTGGTTTAAGTCCTTAGGCACGGAAGAAAAGGTAGTGTTTGCTAAAATAACCTTTTCGCATTAAAGTTCAAACGGACGAAAGCGACAGCGATTAACTAAACAGCCTTCTGCCGAGATTGAAACAGGTGTTTTATTATTTTATGTTCTGATCCTCTTTAAAAAGGCTTTCACCCAATGCGAGGATAACATCGGGTATGGTTTCGATCTTGACGTGCTCTCTCAAAAATGCGCCGAAGCCGGTAAGGCTTTTGTTGATCAACTCATGGCGCTGGGTATTGGCCCCTGCTAGTTTATGCTGCATTTTCCAATTCCAGTAACCATCGATAAACTGACCCAGGTTGATGCGGCCGCTTTTAAAATCATCATGGTAAAGAATAATAGAATCAACATCGATAAGGGTGATTGGCCTGATTTGTTCCCTGTGTTTCCATAATTCCGATCTTTTTTTCAATTCGACAGTGAACCAGCTATGCAAAATATCGTTTATGCCAGGCGTGGATAGCGCCTGGTCCAGGTAAAGCATTACCGGGTAAAAAACAACCTCGTCCAACCTTAAATCCTGGTCATATTTGGCTGTTTTGTTAAACAGGTTTTCTATAGTGTTGATTAACTGGCGGATCGCTTTAGGATGTTCTTTGATGGTGCCGTCCTTTTTAACTTCGGTCCAGTAATAAAATTTATCGGCCAGTTCTTTGTTCAGCAAATCATAATTGCCGGATTGTTTGACCGCACCATTAATGAGGCTGTCTTTGATCTCGAACACGAATATATGCTTGCCGTCGCGGGCATAATAATCCGGTTCACCGCGCTTTTTATCGGGGAATTTTTCTTGGATCTCTGCCCCGGTAAAGTGGACAATATCCGCGTCCCTGCCTGCAAAAATATCACCCAATACTTTTTTGACGAGATAGTTCTCCGTAAAATGATCATTAAACAGGCCCTTAAAATTGCCCTTCCTGATCAAATCGGGGTGTTTGGCAGCCAGTTCCGCAAAATCAAAGTAAAGCGAATTATATATCCGGTTATAAACCAGCATTTCATCACCGACCAGGAACTTTACTTCCGCGACCTTCATAAGCGGATGCGCACGAACTAATTTAAAATCAGCTGTTGGGTCAAATTTCAAATGACTGCCCACCGAAAGTGATGTCAATATTTTATCAGATTTGGCAGCATGGGCAGCTTTGGGATCGATGACCAGATAACCAATACCTTCTTTTTTTGTACGCATAGCGTGGTCAGCCACTGGCATTACCCCTTTTAAATATTCTTGCCAGTCCGCCAGATCATATTGTGTAATAAACTTAGCCAGTAACAAAGGCGCGAATTCACTAAAGAATTTAAAGAAATAGCCTGCTTTAAAAAACTGCACGAACAACAATAAGTCCGGTTTGATGAATTCAAGGTCATGGTAAGGGAGTAGCCGGAGGGACATGTCAAAATATATTTGCTGCCATATTTCCAGGTCTGCAGGAATGGTTGCAGGAACCGCATCAGACCTTGTCGTGAAGATGCCGTTGATGGCTAAGTAAGCCAATAACAATTGCTCTGTTGCTTTACCATGGTCAAATCCTTCGGGCTGCCCTTCATGGACGCGGTTCTCCATGATGTATTCTAATAATTTCAGGTTACTCCATAAATTGATCAGTTTGAGGTGACCCACTTTTGGCTCATTTGCATAACCATCCGTGATCAGCTTGTCGTATTCTTGGATAAGTTCCGGATGATCCTTGCCAAACCATTCTGCAATTTCCTGGTGGTAGTCTTTTGGCTTGACAAATCTTGCCGTATAGTTTAACCTGGCAATGATCTCAAAGGCGACCGATGAATTCAATAAACCGACGCTTTTGTGTATAATGGTTTCACTGTTCGACCTTTCCGCCGGGAAAACAGTTTCATAATCGATTATGGTGGCATAGTTGAATTCGGGCATTCTCAAATTTACGGATTATAGCCCGCTATCCCGCGGGTCTTCAGATCTCACCGTCCAGGTGATTAAAAATAAATTTCCTGAGTTCCTCTACAGCGCTAAAGTTTTGCTGAAAAGCCTCTTTTAGCCATAGCAGATATTCCTTATCCACGCAGCAAACATATTCCCTGGCCTGCATCAACTGGAGCATGTCTACATAGAATTTAATATTCGGCGCAAATATTTCCCTCATCTTCCGGATGCGGATCAGCACTTTATTCGGAGCCAATGGGAAGATGAGGTCATCCAGGAAAGGGTCCGCCTTGTCCGGGTGGCGTAAAATTACCGGGTTGTCCCCGCAGATAGGAGGAAAGGTTCCCGGAAAGGTCTTAACCGTAGTCGGCCAGGTGCAATCCATCAGGTTCCAGTAAGTCGTTGCTGGCAAAACATTCCGCAGCCTCTGGAAATAGGTTGATACCCAAAAACAATCAATTTCTTGCCCGTAGTTATTCAATGTTTGCAACAACCAAATTGCGGCCTAATTGGTCGGACTAAAAAACAAAAAACTATTAAATAAAATTGGAATTAAAATGGGCTTATTTAAAAATCCATTAACTTGCATTCAATTCTAAACCTCACTAAATGGCTGCATATCTTATTCAGGAATCTTCCTATCGTTGGGCGATTAAACATTTATTAAAAGAAAATGACACCGATCTTTTTCCGAGGCCGTATGAATTGACTATTATTCAGGATATGGAAGAAGAATTGATCGTCAAACTGATCGCATTAGATATCTCTTCATATAAATGGAATGCCCCTCGACGCTTCTTAGTACCTAAAGATAATTTGTCCTACCGCAATGCGACTCAATTACATCCAATAGATAGTATTGTATTAGCAGCTATGCTTCACGAACACGGCCATTTAATCGAAAATAAACGTAGTCCCGAAACTAAAGTTTTCAGTTATCGTTTTAAACCATTGTCCGACGGCACCATGTATGCGAATAAAACAGCCTGGGATGATTTTTGGGAAAGTTGCCGCGATCAAATAGCTTACATAGATGACGATGGGGATTATGAATTGCTGGGCGATTACGAATATGTAGTAACTTGTGATATCTCAGACTTTTATAACCAGATATATTTGCATACAATCGAAAATCAGCTCGTGGAATGTGGTTTACCGAATCAAGTCGGCAAACGGATAGCTGAATTGATCAAAATGCTTAATCAGTCCTCATCACGGGGGATTCCAATTGGACCACATAGCTGCCATCTATTGGCAGAAATGAGCCTAATACCGGTAGATTCAACCCTCAAATTTAGAAATATTCCTTATTTGCGTTATGTGGACGACATGGTTTTCTTCTGTAAAGATGCCAAAGAAATGCGCATACGTGTTTTACAAATTGCGGAAATCCTTGACAAAGAACAGAGGCTGACACTTCAACGTCAAAAAACCAAAGAATTTACTGCCGCAGATTTCTTGCGACATACTAACAATATGCTGATCCAGGAGCCTATTTATGATATTGAAAAAGAGGTGCTCGACATTATCAAAAGTTATACAGGCGGAAATGCCTATACCAAAGTCAATATGGATATTATCAGCAATGAGCACTTGCAGGTATTGTCACTTGAAAATATTACAGGTTTACTGGAAAAATATCTAAATGTACAGAATTTCGAGAGGCTACGCTGGTTATACCGCAGACTCGCCCAAGTGGGTATACCTCACGCAGTAGAATTCTCTATAGAGCATTTTGAAGATTTAATACCTGCCCTTAATGATATGTGCTTATATATTAGTTCTTGCGCACAAAATTACAATTCCGATTGGAAGGATATTGGCGAGAACATTGTTGAACTATTAGATGATGAGATCGTAAAGGAAAATCAGTTTTATCAAATTTCTTTGTTGAACCTATTCGTTTATAATAAAGAGCTTAACCATATCGACCAGCTTATCAATATTTTTAAGAATCAAAATGAAGAAGTTAAAAGGAAGGTATTGTTGGCGAGTTTGCATTATGACAACGCCAGTTGGATTCACCAATTAAAAGAAGAACAGATGCGTTTTAGTGAATGGACGAGACGCGCCTATTTAATTGCGACCAAATCACTGCCAGCTGAACAAAAGAAATTTTTGCACAGGGATATTAAGCTGACCTTAAAACAAGATGATATTTTGGAACACTTGATTTTGTCTTGGGCAAAATAAATATTTTTACCATTCACGGTTAAAAAAAGCTGAGAATATCTCAACATGAGCCGACTTCTTTTCTTTGTAAAGAAGCAAAAGAAACTTGATCTAACAGTTTTTAAGATGGTAATACCATTTCAAAGCTTGGGGGCGGAAGCAAATATTAGTTGAAATGATAAGTAGTTGTATATATTGGAGCAAGAACAGTTAATGTAGCGACGTAATTTATCTAAGATAACCGCAGACTAAATAGCTACAAGCGGATTTATTAATATATTTGATTAATCTATACTTTTCACATGCAAGCTAAAGAAACCAAACTACAGGATATTATAGAAGGTACTAAACAATACGTTGTTCCATTATTTCAGCGAACTTATAGCTGGACATCAAAAGAATGGGATGTTTTATGGAAAGACCTTGTAGAAATTTGCGAGATGGAATCTCCACGTACGCATTTTATTGGGTCAATAGTTAATATGCCGACTACTTCAGTGCCTGAAGGTGTCGCCAAGTATCTACTTATAGATGGCCAACAACGCATTACAACGATTTTCATCCTTCTAACACTACTACGTAACAAGGCGCGTGAAACGCAAAATATTAGATTTGCTGATGAGATAAACAACACATTGTTAGTTAATCAATATAAAGATGATAGCGATTATTATAAATTACTTCCTACACAGATAGATAGGACCTCTTTTCAGAATTTGATTAAAGGGGAGTCAAATCTCGTTGATAATCAAATTACTAAAGCATATATATTTTTCGATAAAAAACTACGTCAGTCAAATATTGAACTTGATAAAATAAAGAAAATAATAACAAGTTATTTTTCCGTGGTAAGTATTGTTTTAAGTTCTGATGACAATCCTTATTTAGTTTTTGAAAGTTTAAATGCGAAAGGTAGGCCATTATCCCAGTCTGATTTAATACGCAATTACTTTTTTATGCGTATTCATGCCAATGAACAAGACACTATCTATCAAGAGTATTGGTTGCCAATGCAAGAAGCGCTGGAAGATAACTTGACCGAATTTATAAGACATTTTTTGATAATGAAAGGGGGGAGTCCTGTAAAACAAGGGGATGTTTATTATACGCTAAAAGAAAGTGTCGGAGTTGCGAACGCAAAAGACTATTTAAAGGAATTAAAACAATTCTCAATTTATTATAAACGATTAATAAATCCTGAAACAGAATCGAATAAGGAAATTAAGAAATATATAGTCAGATTAAACCGTATTGAAGTTACTACGGCATACCCGCTATTAATGAGTTTTTACAACATCTTTCAAGATCAGAAGATAATAAATGAGGAGAGCTTCATATTGTTGTTAAAAACACTCGAAAATTTCCTGATAAGACGGTTTGTTTGTAATGTTCCAACAAACGTTCTAAATAAAATATTCCCGACAATATTTACACAGATTATGGGTAGATATTCAGATAATATTGTCGAGGGACTTAGATCCATTTTACAGACTCGCAATTATCCCAGAGACATAGAATTTATAACAAGATTTAAAGAAGCCAAACTTTATGGAGCTGGCGATCGTCAGATTAAAACGAAATTGATCTTAGAAACATTAGAAGACAGCTTTGCACATAAAGAAGTTGTTGACTATCGAAATTTATCAATTGAGCATGTAATGCCTCAAACTGTAACTGATTGGTGGCAATTAGAATTAGGTGAAAACTATAATGATACACATGATCTACTGTTGCATACAATTGGAAATCTTACTTTAACTGCTTACAATTCTGAACTTTCTAACGACACCTTTTTTGAAAAAGTTAAAACTCTAAATGAAAGCCATTTAGAATTAAATAAATATTTTATTCCCCTCTCCCATTGGACAAGTATTGAAATAGAATATCGAGCAGAAGCGTTAGCGCAAAGGGCACTTGAAATTTGGCCTTACTTTGGTAAAGAAATAACAAACCAAGCAGCTTTAATAGACGTCACAGGCACGATACCAAAAGAATTAAGAGTCTTAGGTCAGAGTTTCGCCGTAAATTCTTGGCGTGACGTATTGGAAAAAACTCTAAATACAATATCAGAATTTGAACCAGAAAAATTTGACTTAATCTCTCAGACTTACAAAAACTATATAAACAAAGAGAAATTTAAATTAAGAGAAGTTAGAATGCTTGATAATGGTCTTTACATAGAAGTTAACTTATCAGCAAAAACTATCAAAACCTTTTGCCAGCAGGCGATGGAAACAGTGGAGCTTACTTCAGACGATTGGATGGTTGAAATTCAATAGAAACTTACAAAGGATTCTTATTTATGAAAATTGCGAAGATCAAAATAAAAAATTACCGCTTACTCAAAGATTTTGAGTTGGATTTAGAAGAAAATCTTTCGTTGGTAATTGGAAAAAACAACACAGGTAAAACGTCTTTGCTATCAATTTTAGAGAAATTTATAGGTGATCGTTCTTTTAAAAATGAATTTTCTTTTGATGATTTTAATATTGAATTCAAAGACGAATTGAAAACAATTATTGAATCTGGACTTCCTTGAAGGCAAAACGCCATTTTCCACTCAGCATAAGACTAAAGGAACTGAATTCAATAATGTATTAGTTGTGTTAGATAATGGTGATTGGAACAATTATAATTTTGAATACCTATTTTTAAATAATGGCACTCAAAGTGTTTTAGAAAGAACGCAAAAGATTTTCTATGTGTGTTGTACAAGATCAAAAGAAAACTTGGCTGTTTTTTACCATCTTCCAAATCCGAGTGTTATTACTAAAGCTGTTGAATGGTTTGGCAAGAATAACGTTATTGAAATTTAAGGACATGTTATTTACCCCTATTTAAACGCCTTTGTGATAGTTTTTTCCAAATGTTATGGGCAATTTTAATTTCCTTTTGAGTTAGCCCAAAACGTTCTTTAAGAATAATTTGGTCCGTTTTTGCTAATAATTCTTCAATAGTAGTTTTATCCCTTATCAGTTTATCAACAAGAGGCAATAAGTCTTCATTTGCAGAATGATAGGGCAACAAAATCCTTTCTGTTTCATTGGGCATTAATTCCAGCACCCCGCCTCCATGACTACGACCGCATACTTCCGCAAATGCTAACGACAACGAATTATAATAACTCGCAGTAAAGGCTTGCAAGTTTGTACCTGGTTTACTAAAAACTCTATGCATTGTATCGGTAGTGTAAGCTTTTGCCTCATTAATGATTAATCTAGGATAGATATTATTTCTCCTAATAAATAATGCATCAGATATTTTCAAAGATGGAACAACAAACCAATCATCCCTTATACCACATTTGTAGCCGTCATTTATGCCGATGCGTTCACCGTAAGCAATATACTTCACCGCACCATTTTTTGTGTTTAGCTTTTCTTTAGAAGGAAAAACAAGCAAATGAGCTTTGGATTTAGAATATTTATTCTTTTGCCAATCATCATCGGTAAAAATAACGCTATTAACTTGAACACTTCTACCGACCATTGGACGTGCATATTCTTGTAATGAGTAATTTTCAACTGTTTCTAAAGGAACAGTAAAGAAATCATTCGATCCTGTCGTTATACCTACTTCCACTTTGGAGTAATCACCAATCGTGAGAATCTTGCGTTTAGAAGCTATATTCTCTAAGAAATCAATTTCTTCTTGTTCAAGAAAATAATAAGTCCACTTGTTAGACTTGAAATCAACTCTCTTTTGTGGACTTTTAAGTTTCGTTATATCGAGATTTTTTAATTCAGATGCATCTTTTAATTCAAGATGATCTATATAGTGTTCATTTGAACCATTTTTTTCGCACAATAATAAAACTACCTCTTGTTGAATATTCGGAAAAACTAATTTTTCAAAAGAGATGATGTTAATCTTATTATAAAATTGCGCTATGAATTTTCTAAGCTGTAGGGCAAAAGAAACTTGTAGAATTTCGGCTGGTAAAACAAAGCCAATCTTGCCACCGCTTTCTTTTAACAATAAAGACGAACCGATAACAAAAGAAACCCAGGCATTAGTTAATTTGGAATAGGTTAAACCAGCTGATCTAAATATCTCACCCGCAGCGGCTTGCTGTTCGCGGTTAAAAAATTGATACCTAATATAAGGGGGATTTCCTACCACGAGATCAAATTTTTTGTCTGTTGAGTTACAAAATGCGTGGAAATCATCGTTAATTATTTGAGTATTATCTAATTTTATATTCCTTGCTTTATTTGCTTCTATTTCATCTAATTCGATAGCAGTAATACTCTTATATTTTAGTTTTGAATGTTTAATTTGATCCAAAAAAACCCCATCGCCACAACTTGGCTCAAGAATATCACTATTCTTACTACCATTTATTCCCCAACGTAAAATAAAGTCTGCAATTGCCTCTGGAGTGTAAAATCCACCCCGCAATTTTTCTGCTGACGCGTCTTTAATTAGCTTCATATAACTCACTTATTAATGGAATTAATGAATCATCTTCACCTAAAGCATACAATCTTTTTAATAGATTGTCCAATTCCCCTTTTTGTATCTTAAACTCTCTCCCAAATTGTTCAAGCTTTCTATTGTTACCTAAATTCCCGTCTATCAGATCCTGAATTTCAATAAGCCTTTTTTGAACTTTAACAATTGCATCGTGTAAATCTTTATCGGATTTATTGGTGAAATCCAAATTTCGTATTGGTAGATTGTTTAAGACTTTAGTTCCTCGTGCAAAGTAATTGCCTCTAAAAACTTCACCGATTAGTATTACAAACCACTCAACGTATTTTGAATTTAACAACGCTTGTATATAATATATAGAATAATTGAAATTGTCAGGTAATGTTATAGCGCAATAACCTGCTGTGCCTCCCGAGGTAAACAATGTTCCAAAATTATCTATCGCATATTTATCGCCATTGGATAACACACCAAGTATAATTTTATTCTTTTTGATTGAAATATTAAGGCCTTGTTGTCTTCCAAATCTATGCCATTCATCTTTTGTGGTTGGCTCAGGTTTAATATCTCTCTTAGGATTACTTAAAACTAATTCATTATGCATTAAATATTTAAAGCCAAATGGATAAGCTTTCTCAATGACAGTCAATGGCAGTAACTTAATTCCTGATGAAACATATTCATAAGGAAAAATCACTCTGGCATTAGGCTTGAATGTTCTATAAGTGTTTAGATTATCTTCGCCGGAAGAAGTTTGGTAATAAGGCTTGGTCAAGGCCTTTTCAATTTTATAATCTACCTTCTTTTTTGTGAAATAATAAAATTTGTCATCCTCATTTGTAGGGGAGAATATATAAACTTCATTTGCACTTGTTTGGATGCCATTAAAAATGTTTTCTTCGCCTAATAGGTCAGCTAACTTGACACTTTGTGAAACTATGTTATTATAGACCGATATTAGCTCACCAGGCACTAATATCCAAACTTCATTATCTAATTCTACCGTTGGCTTGGTAACAAAATTTATTGCGCTCTTTTCTCTCACTTTCCAACTCTTTAAGCTTTTAACTTCAGCATATTGGAATGTTTCTTGAGTTTGTTTGTTTAAAATCAACAAGCAAGTATATGTTGTTTTGTCGTGGAATACCTGATTGGCCCCAAACGAAACGATAGAGCTCAGATACTTACTATCTGATAATTCTTCTCTAAGCTTTTTACCTGCACCTACTTTTGAAAACTTGCTCGGAACTATGTACCCTAATAGACCATCATCTGTCAGAAGTTTCAGTCCTTGTTCTATAAACAGAAAATATTTATCAAATTGCTTATAGGCAGAAGTATATCGTTTTTTATAAATAGGAAGTTCTTTTGGAGTAATGTTCTTCATATCCTCTGACTTCATATACGGAGGATTGCCTACAATTACATCAAACTTTAGATTGTTAAAGTCAAATGGGTTTATGATATAATAATCTTTTTTATCAGTAATCAATGCCGAATTAATCAAACTATTTCCAAAGAATATATTTGAGTCAAGTTTAGGTAATACAGGTTGAATAGTATTTGTAGAGTTTGCGTCTTCGCCCTCTAATAATTTTAATAGCAACCCAAATTTCGCCGCTTCGACAGCGTTATAGTCCTTATCAACCCCATAAATACAGGACAATAGCAACTCACGTTTTATTTCAAACGGCAATTTATAGGTATTGATATTTGTCTGAATTAATTTTAAAGGGTCATTTTTTAAGTAGTAATCAATTAAAATATCATTCAGAAGTTGATACATTTCCAATAAAAATGCACCAGACCCACAAGAAATATCAGAAAATTTTAATTTCATTATTTCTTTATCGGTTTTATCCGTGCATTTTATCTGTATTGTATTTCTTAAAATGTCGTTTATTACAAATGTTGGAGTTGTAATAATATCCCTATCAACATTTTCAGGCTTTTTGACTAACTCGACAGAGTCGTCAACAATTGCTAATTTCTCAGAAAGGAATATTTCATAAATACTTCCTAAAATATCAGATGAAAATACTGAAAATGAATAAGCGCTTTGGGGGTAATATAATTGTTTAATTATCGTCCAAAAGACTGAACTTACATTTTCAATTATTTGATCTTTTAAAAGTTGATCAAACAAGCCGGAGTTGTACCTTTTATCGGCAACTTCAAATTGTTTAAGTAGTGCTTTAAAATCACTTGTATTGGCGGCGGATAATAGTGATTGGTAAACAACCAAATCTCGGTCTTCGCATACCCGAAGAAAAAGTATTCTGTTTAGATAACTTTGTACGATATCATTTAATTGCTGCTCATCGATTCCAGGCGAATTATTATATATTTCTATACCTAATTGTTTTCGCCAATCATTTATTTGATGCAGGAATAAATCGTCTATGGAGTATTGATTGATTTTATTTTCAATGCTCTGCCACTCAACATCAAAAGCCCCTGAATAGACTGCCTCCTTACCTAAAAGTGTTTTTATTTCATCAAAAGCTTTTTCGTATTCTGTATAATGGTAGCTTCTAATTAACGCTTTGTGGAAATTGTCATCGTTTTCGACTTTTACCGATGTATCATATATTATCAAATATTCAAAATTAGATAACACGGATATCTTTAACTTAGCGGTAAAACCATAACGTCTAATTTGCTTCGCTGCCTCGTTACTGGCTTCTATACCAACGCATGGTTTTTTTGCTTCTAAAAAGAATTTTCTTTCTGAAAAAAGCCTAAATGAATAATCGGGTTTTTTTGAGTTTTCCGATATGTTAGCTTTTAATGCTTCTTCTAATATTACTTCCCGCTCATTAGTAGGCTTACTTGAATTATTCTTTATATCCCAACCTAACAACTCAAATAATGGGTCCAAAAAATCACTTCTCAACAGCGTTTCATTATATTTTGGATTAATATAATTAGTTCTATTTGAATGATATTTTTCTACTAATTGCTGTATCGTCATGTTTATAGTAAGCGAATATTTAGACTTGTTATGCAATTAATTAATTATGATCATTCGCCAAAAATAAGATTACTTTTTGCCAAAACGGTAAAATTATAGATTGTTTAAACAAATTTTATTAACAGGTTTAAAAAGCCTTACAGCCCCTGCCTTTATGTATTATGCAATAAACATACTAAAAAAATTAGTAATCTAAAAACATTCTTATTCTTTATAGTCACGCGTTACATAATTAAAAAAAATTACGTTGTTAAAGTAAAGCAAGCCACGTTTTGGTCATACCAAAACGCTTGCCGGGACAGCCGGACCCGGTATGCCGCACTTCGTTTAGCATAGGGTAAAACTATATCGTGATATAAAGTCTCGCGGTATGATATAGATTTTATCCCGGTATAAAGTACCCCGGTACAAAATACTATCGTTACGAATCTGCAATCCTTAGAAAAATCTTTTTTGTCGCGTATGGCGCGATCCATTTAAATATTATTTATTATTGAATAATCACAGCGGCAACCGTCCGTTGTGATCAATTTTCCATAATGCGAACGAATATCTTCGCAGCCTCAATTTTCATTTTACTGAAAAATGAATGGATTATGGAAACCCTTTAATTCTCGAATATTTTTATTTTAATCGAACATCCCGGTTCGATTATTTCGGGATCAATATCATCCGGATTGTGATCATATACTCTACATAAGTCAAATTCCACTTCGTCATTTGGAGAGAGTTCTTCCATAACAACAGTTCTGTTGTCTTCTTTTACACTAACGATTCTAAATTTAGCATCTGGAATAAAAAGCATTTCCTGCTCGCGGGGAGCATTGGAAATCTGGGCTGTCATAAGACACGAAGCTATTCCACAATTATTTTACGATTTGGTTATTTATCGCAAAGGCAGATAGTTGGCTGATGCTATTTATGCCCAATTTTTTGAAGATGTTTTTACGATGAGTCTTTACCGTATGTTCAGATAAAAAAAGCTTGTCTGCTATTTCATTGCTGGTCAATCCATTAACGATGTGCCGGGTGATTTCTACTTCACGTTCACTCAAATTATAGACACGATGCTGATCAGGTTCCACAAACTCTTTGATTCGATCAAAATATGACTTGCTGTCGTTTACCCTTTCAATTGCTTCCAATAAATCCTTACTTCCGCGGCTTTTTAAGAGGCAACCGTCAGCGCCCGCATTGATCAATTGGTCAATATAGGTTTTCTCCGGGAACATCGTAAGAATGATAACTTTTGTGGACGGGTGATTTTTTTTGATCCATTCCGTACATTGGATACCATTCATTTTAGGCATATTAATGTCCATAATAACAATATCCGCGCGTTGATTTTCTATTAACCGGATTACTTCTTCACCGTTAGCGGCAGTTCCCAATATTTTTATATGTAGGTGTGCTCGTAAAATTTCTGTTAATCCTTCAACGACAATCGCGTGATCATCTGCTATATAAATCCTTATTTCCTTCATGATCTAAGACTTCTATAATGTAAGTAGTACCTCTGCTGGACGAATCGATCGTCATTTTAGCGTTGATTAGGCTTGCGCGCGAGTTAATATTATTTAATCCCATCCCATTAAGTTTGACGCTTTCAATTTCAAATCCCTTTCCATTATCTTCGTAAATCATGGTTATCTCATCATCGATCAAGGTAATTTCAATCCTTGCGCGGGTAGCCCCGGCATGTTTTAAAGTGTTTGTGAATAACTCCTGAATGATCCTGTAAAGATTCAATGAAATCGTTTCATTAATGGGCCGTTGCATTTCAATAATGGCTGCGACATCCAGTTTGCCGGAGTCGTTAATGGCCTCAGCTAATTGCTGCAAGGCGACCTTAAGCCCGAAACCTGACAATGTCCTTAAATCGAGTTGATGAGATAGTTTTCGCACTTCCAAGCTTAGGTTCTCACCGATCTGGTTGATTTTGTGATTCAAACTTTGAATTTCGTTCTTGTCTGACTTCTCTAGGGATAGGTCGCTATATATTTTAAGCGTAGCCAGCAGGCCGCCGATGTTATCGTGTAATTCCTCGGCGATTCGCTTTCTTTCCTGTTCCTGGCCTTCTATCAAAGCATACGCAGATTTCAATTCTTCTTTTTGCATTAACTTTTCAATCTCGGTATAGGCAGCCGCTTTTGCCGCAAGTTTACGTTGAAACAGGTAAAGAAACAGAATTATCGTAAACATCATCAGAACCATTAATGATGTCCCTATTATCAGATAGACAGAATCGTTCATATCTTAGTTGTTAGCCAAAATCCATAGCTGATTATGATGTCTTTTAATATGTTAGATACCGATTGTAAGAGCCAGGCATTTTTAAAAAAGCCTTCTGCATAACCAGATAGAATTTTTGTCCCCATTAGGTAAGTAAACAAAGATCCTGAAGCATACAGTAACCAGCCAACTGTGATTGTAAAATCCGGCCTGCCCTGTAATGGCGTATAGTTTGCTTCATTATTATACAATTTAAGAAAATACGAAAGGCCAACTATAATCATTATGATCATATCAATTGTCCAAGCTAACGAATTAAAAGTCCAGATACTTTCATAGAAAATTGCGTTGACCAAATGAAATATAATCAACCCGATTACTCCCGACCAATAGATACGCTGATAAGCGAGCTGACAAAAAAATATATAAACTGCCTCAACTTGTAAAAGCGCCAAAAGATGATACGCTGGGAGATTATTCTGACCTAATTCTGCGGTTACCAGTGTGTATAAATTAACGGCAAAAAAAAGACAGAAAAATACCCCATGGATTAAATATGGGCCTTGCTTTTTCGCAAAAAACAGCCAAACCGTCAATGGCAAAACTGCAGAAACGTCAGATACATCAGCTAATGCAAAATCAATGTCTCTGAAGCTTGCCATTCCGGATAATTTTTTACCCGAATATATACTTATTCCTGTGAAAAAGAGAGGAGTAAACATAGTGTCGGGCATGGACGAGGATCTCCCAAAATGATCGTTGCGCCATCAACTTGATGTACTTGAGGAAAATCACTGCCATCTGAAAACACGGGTATCAAAAATAAAGTGTCCATGATTTTTTCCATTGGCAAATTCGCTGTGGCCTGCGCCTGCCTGCCCAAGTACACCCTCACCCCTTCGATCAATTTGGCAGGCTTGGTTGCATTATAGTTGGTAATTTGGGTTAAGAAATCGGTTACCTTATTGAGGCCGAATAAGTAGCCATAATTGTGGTTTGTTGCAGTGGGGTCATTTACCCCGGCAAGATAGTTTTTTATGTAAGTACTAGCAACAGTTGGATCCAATGGGCCGCCATTATCCTGAACGTTTCTGGTAAGGTCTCCGCATCCAGCGGGTAAACTTGTTTTACTGTTTGTTTTTGTCATGATTTTAGTTTTTTAGTTTAGGACAAACTTCGAATGAATATAGCATTTTTACTATACCACGCTCGTGGTATTTTAATTATTAACAGAACGTAACTCGTTGTCATTAAAGATACTGGCATCCTGCAAATACCACTTCCATAAATCGTAATACCCCTTGTGCGGTATTGATTGTCTCTGGTTAGCTGCCCAATTTTGGTAAAAAAACAAAGCCATGAATATCACCGACATTAGCAAACTAATTTCCTTAGTCCTCGCAACCAGTGTTGCCGGGGAAAGGCTGATCACCCTGATCAAAACATTTGTCCCATCCATTGTAAGCCCTCCAGGTGAAATACCTGACAACTCAAAAATTCAGAAATTCAGAAAGATATCACTGATGGTATTATCTTATGCCTGCTGTACATTGACCGCATGGCTGGTGGGGAAATTGAACCCTGATAACACACCAACAAATCCCGATGCTTCATGGACGCTTAATTTTTGGTTCCTCGGCTTATTGGCGACCGGTGGTTCAGCTTTCTGGACTAATCTCCTGGGTTATGTCAGCGCTATAAAAGATGTGCAGAAACAGGCAGCGGCAAATAATAAAATCAAAATGGACGCGAACCAGTAAACGTTGTAATGTATTGGTAAATCCCCAATAATAGCAGGTTAATAATAAAAAATAACGAAATGTGAAATTATAAAAAACTGACTTTCATCTAACAATATTTAACCAACCCCATCATGAAAAAAATACTGATTGCTCTTTTGTTCTTGCTTTTTTCGGGTATGTTAAGAGCTCAAAACAATCCTATCCTGGTAAATTATACGACCGGGGCACCCGCTAACCAGAATACAGTGATTAAATATAATCAACAAAGTACACCATTGATTATTTCCTTATACAATGTGGCAAATACTGATTTTAATGCTGTAACTGCACAAAACACCATTAATGGTACACTTAACGGGGCCATTATAACTGCAACCGATCTGTCAAATGCAATATATGCTTCCCCTAAAATCACTTTTTTGACAAAGCAAAAGCACTTCGATCCGTTATGGATCGAAGTGCTTCTGCTTTAAATGTGAAGTTTTTGGTAAACGTTTATTGTCCAAATGCTTTTGCGGAAAAGCATTTTCATGAAAATTTACGATAAAAAATATTATTTGTTATAAAATACTTATATTCATGTATTTAACCTCAACTCTTATCATGGCAACCCCAAAAATCAACTTCGACGCGACGATTGCTAGCAATCGTGGCCTTTTCGACTTTACCATCAAACGATTGGATGGAACAAATGTATTTACTGATTCTTCAGGCAATCCTATTGATTATTCCCAATTAATAAATACCGTCGGCTCCTACAATTGGAATATGGATTTACCTATTGGTGACTACGAAATATATCTTGTTGTTGTTACCAATGTAAATTTTGATTTTGCTGTAACAGGGATAACTGTAGCGCTTACCCCCAAGCCAGCTACCATTAAAGCTTCTAAGAACCTGATATTTTATCTAACAGTATCATGAGAAAATTGATTTTATTTTCCATTTGCTGTTTAGGATTTGTTTCAGCATATGGGCAACAGGATGTTGTTCAAAAATATTATGATACCAAAAAACAAGGATTTAACGACACCGCATCTACTGCTATCTCTGCAGATTCAAAAAAGAACTTTTGGGATTTTCTTGGAACATTTGGTAACGTGGTAAACACAACATCAAACGGGATTTCTTTAAATCCGACTTTAAATACTCTTGGCCTTAAGGGTAGGGCTGCTGAAAATACGCAGCTAAATTTCACACCCGTAGCAAAAGGAACCAATATTTTAAAGTATGACAGCCTAAGTTTTGGTTTCACGATTGCCATCATTAATAATTACTCAAAAAAACAATGGGAAAGCTTTAAAACCAACCCTATAATCCAGCGATATATGACGCTGAGTAATTTACTACCTCTTGCAACAGATGTCGGTAAATTTAGGGCTGCGTTTCCTGGGAGCACCCGGAAATTTACCCCGCAGGAAAACAAATCTGTAGATATTTTATTTCAAAAAGTTTCAGCAGGTGCAATAACCAGTGTAGACTTACAGGATATCCCATTTGAGATAAAACTTTATCTTATGAAAATGTTGGCTACTTCCAATTTGCCAGGCGATATGGCACAAGAAATCCGTAAAGACCCTAAATACGCCAAGTTTTTAAATGCTTCAAAAACAAATTATAAGTTAGTTTATGATACACTACCAATTAACTTGACAGCTGATGACAGTTCACTAATTGATGGTATCCTTATAGCTGAATTTAGTGATGTATATACTGCGATTTCCACATATATGAAAAATCTTGAGCAGCTTAACTTTGCAGCGAGCAGTACTGCTAATTTTGTAACCCACAGGATGCAAGGATTCTATTTCGCCCCGAATTACACTAATTATTTTGGCAAGTCCCGGACGTATTCCTATACCCTAAAAACTATATATTCTATTGAAAATGATAGTTTAAAACACAATACAAATTTTACTCGGCAATTACTTACTTCTACAGCAAGCATTGATTGGCTCGGGCCAAAATGGAATCCAAATACTAAATTGTCTGCCCTTGAACTTAAACTGGCTGCAGAACATGACTGGGTATTAGCGGGGCAATATGAAAAGGAAAAGAAATCTGCATTATCGCCGGTGTTAACAGCCACACTTAATATCACTGATCAATTTTCACTTCCATTGAGTTTTAAATATGACACAAAAAAGGCCAATTTATTTGGCTTCATTTCAGTACAATATGCAATGGGGAAAGGGAAATAATTAGAAAATAAAAATTGCCTTTTAATAAACTTTGTAACAGAATAAGGGCAAATTTACTTTATTTATGTAACAAAATAAGCCCTGTTTTATTATAATCTTGTAACAGAATAAGGGCAGTATCAAAACAAAGACTATTATCCGAAATATTCAAATATGGAAGTGGATAACAGTTCCATGTAAATATTACAAGGCAACTTCAGGTATAATTTGCAATTTATACAAGGCAATAATTAAGGTATAATGTAAATTATGCAAGGCAAAGTTCAAATGATAGCACTAAAAAGTAAAGGCGGAACGAACCCTGATTCAATCGAACCTGGGGGAATAAATATTAAACAGGTCAACAGTTACTTTTTACAGAATTGGTATAAATAAAGAAAGGCCCTAACACTCGCTGCCGGGGCCTTTCAACCTAAACCTTATCACAATTGGCAAGCGAGGTGCTTACCAGTTATTTTGACTGCCAATATAGTGTTTTTATTATAACCCATAACGTTTAGGTCAGTGTCATTAATTGATCAGTTACATGATTTCATCTGATCGTATTCCCGAAAAGCCATTTCCAATCCATCGGGCCTTGCAAATATTGAGATCATAGATTTCTCGCCCTTATACAATAAATTGTACCACTCATGTAAAATATTAGCGCGCGAAATAACTTCCAAATTCTCCAATTTACATTTCGGGAAATTTGGCTGAATTTTTTCGGCATACTCCCGGATACTGTCTTCAATGTCTTTCAGGCTATTAACACTATTCTGTTGTGGCTCAGACATTAGCATTTTGCAATGTTTTTGCAATGCTTCAACTAATAAGTTTGCGGGCTTATGATAAGTAATCTCAACAATCCTCATAAATACAAATTATAGGTTTGACTTCCTTAAACAAGTTCTATCTTAACAAAAATACTATTTATACCCAATTATCTAAAATAATGGTAGTGTCTCGGTTTGAATTTTTATCGAGTTTGAAAAATAAAGAATAAAACCAATATCCACCATTTATAAAAAAAACGACGACTGTTTCATTGGCTAAACCGATACTAAAACAGACGGCGAAAGGGCCCCGGCATGGCCGGGGCCGCCGGGCATTTTGCGCCCGGCGTTTGAATACCGTTTGAACTTATTACCGTTGCCGGTTGCGCATTTGTTCTCTCATATAATCCTCGAACAGCCTTTCCCGGTTGCGTCTTTCCGCTTCCTTTTTGCTCCGCCTGTTACAACCCCACAGGAACAATATCCAACTACCAAAGGCCACCGCAAATGCGGCAAATGGGTTTTTAGCGTTTGTTGCACCTAATAATGCACCCGTGGAAATGAAACAGGTGATGATAAAATATATTGCAGTTTTCATATTATGCTACTTTTAAAGGTTGTGTTTTAAATTCTTTGAGGTTGAGAAAGAAGCCCCGATTGAACAGCATCCCCTCACGGAATAATTGCCATAAGAGGGATGCGCCGATATTGGCCAATGCAGAATTGATAAATAAATCCTGTTTGGTGAGGGCTTCGGCAAGCGAACAGCTTGGTGTATTATCGGTGGTTTCGGAAGCGGATAAGAGTTCGCCAAACTCGTCCATGACCATTGGTAAAATTTCTACTGTACGGTATTGTTTGGATGCGGGTTGGCTAATTTTGCCAATGGTGGACAGGATAACCTGACCAGTATCTTTGCTGTTACCAAAATCCATATAGTATAAAGGTTGGCTACGGTTATGGGTCATGGCCTTGTGGAGCGTTTTCAAAACGTGCGCAATGTCCTGTCTTGCCTGTACCGTATCAACGCAAGCGATGGTAATGGTCGCCCACGTACTTTCACCCCTACCACTATACTGTTTGTCGTATTTTTCGGGTACGGCTTTCCAGTTTGTGCCAAAAAAGCGGTTGATGCGGTTGATGAGTGCTACAGACTTATGCAAGCCAAGTTCGGCGGTGGTAAATAACTGTCGTCCCAAATTCGCCCTGTTAACGGTATCATCATCAAATACCCGCACCATAAGGCCGGGATGGTTCAACGCTATTAAGGCCTGGTTCATTCTTGCCAAAGCGGTCAGCACCTGACCGCCTGTACCACCCGCACCGATTAAATTAACGGTAACGGGGTTATAGGGTTGTAATAATTCCTTGTTCACGATATGAACGGCTGTCCTTTTTTCGGTTAATGTTTTCTTTTTCATCGGATTAGGTCTTTTAAAGTCCTGCTATTTTTGATGAGTTCGTCTTGCGGAAAATCACGGCCTGTCGCCTGTTCTTTCCATAGTTCCACGATACCAGTTTTACAATGACGGTGATTGCCGAGCGTGTGGGTGAAATAGCTGTTAAAAAAATAGCTTTCCCATTGCGCCATAAAATCCTCTAAACAGGTCTGCCTGTCGATATTGATGTTCACCGTACCCATACATACCCTGCCGTCTTGGGAAAGATTGAAAAAAGGTGCATAGTATAACGGGGTTTTGGCGGTCGGTTTTGCTTTGCCTTTGATGGCAAAAACCTGTACGCTTTCTTTGGTGGCTTTCCACAACATAGCGGGTATCTTCGCTTTGCCCGATGGGATGCCTAAACTATCCGTAAAAAACAAACTGACTTCCTGTGGCGGGGTATGCCAAACGGCGTAACCATTGTTTTGGGTGTTAACGTAGATTAATTTAGATGGCAACACGCCTTTGCATTGCAGGAAATTATTTTTGAGTTCCTGCGTGGCTTGCAATAATTCGCTTAGTGCCATCATTTCTTTGACAGATAATGGATGCGCATTAATGGGGTTGCCTTGCTTGCCAATGTCGTAGCTTTCTACATAAACTTCTGTCGGCTGACGCTCGTAGTTTTCGCTCTCCTGTTCCACCGACCTATAAATCAACAGGGCTTTGACAGGCAGGTATTGTTGGTTAAAGGTCTGGCTCACGTTCTTCATAATCGTAATCGCTTAGTAATTTGCTTAGTTTGTTAATGAGGTCAAACAAGCGGGTTTCAAAATCAAAATCGGGTGTTGTATTTTCCGGCAGGTGGTCAAATAATTGCAGGTGCATGGGTTCGTCCATGTAGGCGATTTCCTGAAAATGACAATTCACCATATCGAACAGGCATTCCGCCAAGCAATCATCCCCGCTCCAGTAAAAGCTGATATATTGGTCGGCAGTAATACGATCCTCGTCCGCCGGGTAAAGCAAACCCGAATGGATATGGTCGAAGATGTTACGGTTTGGGTATGCCTTGTATAACTGTAAAAATTCAACCGCTACCAATTCCCAATCCAGTTCCCATGTGTCGGCGTGCCGGAAGTTCAGCACGGTTTGTTCAAAAGCTGCTAAACATTCAGGTTTTTCGATTAACCTGTGCAGTTTGATACCCGCATTTTTTAGGGTATAGATTTCATCCTGTTGTTTTTGCTTATAAGGTTCTTCGTCCTGTTCATCCTCTATCATCTGTTCGATATATTCGTATTCTGAAGCCAAATAACTGCCGGGGTCTGTAAAAAACGGAATGCCCACGACTTGGTGGAGATAAGCAAATATCCCTAACAGTAGTTCAGCAATGTGCTGCCCCTCGTTACTCTGCACCCAATGCCATACCGGGCGGACAGGAATATAATAGAGGGTCATCCCCGTATTAAATTGCTTTAGGGTAGCCAGTGTTGCGTTATGCCTGTCGTCCTGTAAAAGAATACATTGCAGTTTGCCATCCCTGCTTTTGAGCTGTTCGCAAATAGCCTGATAGGTATGGTAAATACTTTGCGGAAAATTACCGTTGACAGATTCGGGTATCACTAATTCATAATGTTTACAAAGGTTGGAAAGGGAGCATAAAAACTCCCTTTCTGCCCTGTCCCTGTTCCCGCTATACGCCCAAAACGGTTTAAACTGTTGGCTTAAAAAACCATTTCGGTTAACCCTGTCGGTGCGCTTCTTTGCGGATTGCGCTGTACCTCGTTTGCATCGGGCAGACGGTTTAACCTGTCGGTCAATGCGCCGAAGTGCTGTTGTAGTTTCCATGCTTCGCTTTCTTTCCTGATTTTGATTGTCCGTTCTTGTTGTTGCTTTTTCATGGCTCATCCCTTATGCCCCATCGTGCTTTCAAAGCGGTACTGTACCTCATCGTCCTTAATTTCGGGGCCGATTATTTTGGCATTGGTTAGGATGGGATAAGTGGCTGAATAAAAATTCTGCACATCGTTTACGCTGAACTCTGCGCCGGGGTCTGCCAAACGGACTTCCTGCCCGTTTTCCTTGTGCAGGAATACCCTTGTTAATTCGTTGACTATCATCGCTCAAATGGTTAAGGTTAAACATCCTGTTGTAAACTCGCATACATTTCCTGCCTTTTCAGCAAGGCTTCGCCCTTTTTCCTGATTTCTTCTACCTTTTCAGGATATTCTTCGGGGTCAGGCAGTTGGGCAATGGCTTCTGCATACTTCATCTGCCCGTTGAGCGTATTCACCCTTTGCATAGCCTCATCATACAGGCGTTGTTTGTCGGCAAGATTTTCGCTGTCGTCAGGTTGCTCCTCCGGCACTTCGTCCAAATCATCATCGTCAGGTTGTTCTTCCGGCTGTTGCGTAAACAGGTTGGTATTCGTTACGCTTTTAACCGTTTTATCCTTGCTATTATCTTTTTTACCTGCCTGCCCGGCCTTATCCAGTTCCTTTTGATGGGCTTCCGCATTGGCAAATAGTTTTGACGTTTTTTTGACAGGTTCGCCTATTTGATTAAAAAACGCTTCATCCAGTTCCTGCGCAAGCCCTTTTAACAGCATTGGCGGAATGTTTTTACCAGTGGTGATTTTAGGATTGGTATTGGAAAGTAGCACCGATACGGTCAGCGTACCGCTTTCCTGCGGTTGGATAGTGATTTGCAGGGTGCCGTTAACGGCAAGTCCTGCTATTTGTTCAAAAAAGTTCGTTTTCATAATGCTTTAATTTTGTTAGTGTCGTACCCTTTCCTTTTTCATAATGGGCGGTAAACCCACCTGTTTCGATGATGCCCCGGATGATATTTTCCGCTTCCCGTGCCTCAAAGGCATCGGGAGCGGTCATATCCAGTTCTGCCGCTCCCTCAAAGAACCGCAGGGTATTTGCCAGTACTTTGAGGGCTTTTTGTTCGGTCTTTCCCGCTAAATTGCTCATGGTCAGTTAAAGCTTTGGCTTGGTTTGATGGCCTTGTTTTTATTACCTGCCTGTCCCGGTTTGCCTTGTTGTTTCCCGCCGTCATTTTTTACCGATTTGCTTAACAGCGTGATTTCATTGGTGTGAAAGTTCAGGCTTGCCATCGGTTCACCGTCACTGTTCACCCACGGCCTTGCGGTCATGTGTCCATAGAGTTGCACCAATAAACCTTTAGTCAGGTAAGGCGCTAAAGCATCGGTGCGCCAGTAACCACAATCCACATAGGTGGTTTCTTCCTTTTTTTCGCCCTGCGATGTGTAACTGCGGTTAATCGCAATCCTGAAACTGGTTACATTTTTGTCGCCGTTTACTGCTCTTACGGTAGCATCTGCTACCAATCTTCCTGTGATTTCCATAACATTTTTAATTTTTAAATGAATAAGTTTTGTTCGTTGCTTCTTTCGCCCGTTTGCCTGTCATTGATATTTTTTAAAAGAAAAAGGGAAAAAAGAAAGCAA
>OLKV01000231.1_pt1 | contig 28159 bp, 25 predicted proteins | sample 1604391 | NCBI WGS metagenome assembly OLKV01 (sample SAMEA104055711, study PRJEB20765) | soil metagenome | isolation source: soil | reverse complement strand
TCTTCAACATGCATAAACGCGTGCTTTTCTGGAGTAGAAGATCCTTCGCTCCCGCTCAGGATGACAATCTTGTTGTTTATTTTCAAGGTTTCGAACACTCTTAGTTTCAAACCCATCGCAATATAATTGCTATATATGGGTTGAAAAATTGCCCATATTTTGGTATATTTGTATAAGGCCCACCAATTTAATTCTCTGGCAATCAGACGCAATACATCGCCTCTCCGCGTGATGTTTGCCGTCAAAACAGGATAAAAGCAATGTTTTTTTATTTACTTAATTGATATACAGTTGTTTATATAAAAGTGCATTGGTTTTTTATCACGCCCTAAACGCACTTAGGGCGTTAATATTCAAATTTTTATCACGCTCTAAACGCATTTAGGGCGTTAATGTCTAATTTTTATCACGCTCTAAACGCATTTAGGGCGTTAATTGGCTAAATTTTATCACATACAAAAGCCATTTAGGGCGTGATAAAATAGTGAGGCCAATGAAGGAACCATAACGATGGGTTTCAAACCCATCGCTATGAATGGTTATAAATATTGTATTTTAATTGTGACAAAATTAAATCACCTATTGTAAAAGAAACATTAGATTATATTTATAAAAACTAACATTTTTACACGGAATTATTTTTGAAGCCTGTTACGGCCCTTAAGTGATTTATACCAATTACAGAATCCAAACCAACATGAGAATTTCATTAATTACTTTGTTTTTAGCCTGCCTATGTATTAAGGTCAATGCACAGCTTACTACTGCTAAACTGTTTACCAGCCACATGGTGCTGCAGCGTAATCAACCTGTACCTGTGTGGGGGCATAGCGCAACTAATACTAAAGTTACCATAGCCATAAACGGGCAAGAGGTAAGCACCAAAGCTGATGCAAAGGGCAACTGGAAAGCAATGTTAAATGCAATGAAAGAAGGCGGTCCGTACGAAATGAAGATTACATCAGGAAGCGATCAACTGGTTTATAGTGATGTGATGCTGGGTGAGGTTTGGATCTGCTCGGGACAATCAAATATGGAGTTTCAGTTAAGGAACGCTTATGGATTTAAGCAGGAGCAAAAAAATGCGGCACAATTGCCTATTCGTCAGTTTCATGTGCCTGATAAAATAAGCCTGACGCCTGAGAGTGAACTATCAGGCGGCCAATGGGATAAGGCTGATACCAATACAGTTGGTGATTTTACGGCTGTAGGCTATTTCTTCGCCAAAAACCTGGCTAAAACGCTGAATGTTACCATCGGCTTAATCAGCAGTAATTGGGGCGGTACGCAGGTTGAGGATTGGATAAGTAAAGACGCGATGCTAAAATCGCCTGAATTGAGTGTAGCTGCCAAAACACTGCCTGATAACTATGATGATCTGAAAAAGCGTGTGGACGGCCAGATGCGGGACTACGTTTATCGCGGCCAGCCAGTAGTTAATTTTACTGCCGATGGGTTGGCAGCCGAGCCTGCTTCGTTTTTTGCACAATGGCAAAGCGGAAGTGCGCCGGGTGCCTGGGAGTGGATGGGTAAACTATACTCATACAGGGGCGAAGGGTTTATGCAGCATACCATTAAGCTGGATAGTTCGTATATCAAAAATAAATCGGTTATCCGTCTGGGTATCACCGATGCCAACCTTAACCTTTACATTAACGGCAAGCTGATTAAGCAAGGCGCAATAACCCCTAATTATCAGCTGGATTTACCAGCCGGCACCTGGAAAAACGGCGACAACAGTGTACTGGTTCAGTTACTATCAAAACAACAAAATCCGGCATGGTTTGGTATGGGTCTAAACGGGGTAGGGAACGATATTAACGTGCAATTTGCTGATACGACCATAAACCTAGCAGATGGCAACTGGAAAGTTATGCCCGACCTGAGCAAGCCTTATCATTTTGATTACCTGCCCAACAACTCGGCCAATACGCTGTATAACTCTATGATCAACCCTTTAATACCTTATGCTATTGCGGGGGTGATCTGGTACCAGGGCGAATCAAACGCAGATAAGGCTTACCAGTACCGCACCAGCTTCCCGCTAATGATCACTGATTGGCGTAGCCGCTGGAAACAGGATTTTCCGTTTTTATTCGTGCAGATCTCATCGTTCGGCAGCTTTCAAAACAGCAACATCGGCAGTAGTTGGGCCGAGCTGAGAGAAGCGCAAAACCTAACCCTGCAATTACCTAATACCGGCATAGCTGTTACTACCGATATTGGCGATGCTTATAACATCCACCCTAAAGATAAAGCTGATGTTGGTTTAAGGCTGGCAAACAAAGCGTTTAGCATGGTTTACCATTTAACGGGCTTTGCTGAAAGTCCGCTTTTTGTATCTGCTGATTTTAAGGATGGCAATGCAACGGTTAGTTTTAGTCATGCCGAAAACGGCCTGATGGCAAAGGATAAATACGGTTATATTAAAGGTTTTGAGGTAGCCGGAGCTGATCATAAATTTTACTACGCGCAAGCTACTATTACCGACGGCAACAAAGTAAAAGTATGGTGCGACCAGGTACCACAGCCCGTAGCCGTACGCTACGCCTGGACAGATGCGCCGATTGAGGCCAACTTGTTTAATAAAGATGGTATGCCTGTAAGCGCATTCAGATCGGATGACTGGAAGGAGATAACGGAGGGAAAGAAGTTTGAGTAGGGGTGTGGTGGGGATTGCAAATCCCCATTTATTTTAGTCCGGGATTGTAAATCCGGACTAACGTGATTAACGGAAAAAAATAATGAAGAGTAAAGGAATATATTTGATAAAAGGTTTGATTATTTATTTATCAATTCTTAGTTTGGTTACATCGTTAGCAATAATTTAGGAGTGACTTTTCAATATACTTTACAAAAAATTAGGTTGGCATAGATTATGGTATTTATTATGATAAGTTTAACTTAATAATGAAGTTGTTTTTATATGATGATATTAAATTAACTGGTTTTTTAATACAAATTAATTTAATAATGCTATTAATCAGCATCTGTCTTTTTTATTTTTATAATAAGATTAGAAAATCTGAAACGGTATTTAATCTCGTTGGTCGGGATTTATAATCCCCGACCAAAACGTTGTGGATTTGTAATCCAAGAAACGGAGTTCTATAGCGGCTCTTTATTTCTCACCCACTAAAACATTTCTCCAACACATAAGTTACAGTAAAAAAGAAATTTATGGAATCATCAGTTAGCCGCAGCCTTCGCCATTGGTGGGTTATTTTAATCAGGGGTTTGTTATTTATTTTTCTGGGTATTTATATGATCGCTTCGCCCGCGGGTAGCTTTGCAGCGCTGGGTTTTTTGTTTGGTTTCATCATACTGCTGGCGGGTTTGGCCGAGCTGCTGCACTCCACCCGTGCCCGGCTGGTTGTAAGCAGGCGATGGCATTTATTCCTTGGTATTATAGATGTGGTATTGGGGATTATCCTGATGGGGCATGTTGCCACCAGTATGGCCATTATCCGTATTGTATTAGGCGTATGGTTTTTATTCAGGGGCGTTTCCCTGTTCAGCCATTTCCGCAACGAAAATAACTCGTATGGACTTTTGGCCGGAGCTATCCTTACAGTAGTGTTTGGCCTGCTCGTCCTGTTTAACCCAACCTTCGGCGATATGACTATCATTCTGTGGGCTGCCATCGGCTTTATTATAACCGGTATATTTAACGTATTGCTGGCGCTTCTTGTGAAAAAAGTTCAGTAGTTTGTTGGTTCATTAGTTCACTTGTTCATTAGTAAATAGTTATACCGCGGATGGATTGCCATCATGCAACCAATGAACTAATGATTCTAATGAACCAATGAACATCAAATAAGATACTGTTCAATAATATCGGCAGGTATTTTGGCTCCTCTGCCAGTTTGCATATCAATCATGGTATAGTCAAACCAGCCGTCGCTGCAAACTTTGTTGGTTGCCTTGTTGGTAATGCTGAATTTTACCCTACAGCCTTTTTCGTCGATGCTTTCAATACCGGTTTTAACGATAAAGTAGTCGCCCATTGCCAGCGCGCGTTTATAATCAACGTGAGCGGTGCGTACTACCCAGCCAAAGCCGCGTTCCATGAATTTCTCCATGGCCATGCCGTAGCAGCGTTCCATCTGGTCGTATCGCGCGGCAAGCACATAGTCAAAGTATTTACTGTTATGCACATGATGAAACATATCAATATCATCAGGCCGCACACGGAATTCGGTTTCAAAGGTGCTGTAAATGTTCATAGGCGCAAAGATAGTGAGGAAGTCCGAAAGTCGGAAGAGTCAGTAAAGTCCGAAAAGTCAAGAAGAAATGAGCTATGTTTGTTACCAACGGCAAACTGCTACTGCCCACTGCAAACTATTAGCTCAAGCTCTTGCATATCATCAATAATAAACTTACCTTTGCCCCTCAATTAATCAAATTATTTACGCTTTAGTATTATTCAAGTGATATATTTAAGTAAAGAAGCAAAATCAGAGATTTTTGCAAAACATGGTGAAAGTGCTGCCGATACAGGCTCGGCCGAAGGACAAGTAGCATTATTCACATACCGCATTGCGCATTTAACAGGGCACCTGAAAAAGAACAAACATGATTTTTCAACCCAATTATCATTGCAAAAATTGGTAGGTAAACGCCGCGCATTGCTGGCTTACCTGTTCAAAAAAGATATTGAAAGATACCGTGCCATCATCAAGGCTTTACAGCTAAGGGATATCATCAAGTAAACTTTACAGATATTTTAAAAAAAGCCATCCCTATTAGGAGATGGCTTTTTACATTTGAATAAAATATATTCACACACATAAAAACCGATGCGCTCCGAAAGATGAAAAGTGCATCACAACAAAAAAAAGATGAGTTTAAATGTAATTAAAAAGGTTATTGATTTAGGTGACGGACGCACCATTGAGATTGAAACCGGTAAATTGGCTAAACAGGCAGATGGATCTGTAGTAGTAAAAATGGGTGACACCATGTTACTGGCTACCGTAGTGTCTTCCCATGATGCAAAAGAAGGCGTTGATTTTTTACCGCTTTCAGTTGACTATCAAGAAAAATATGCGGCTACAGGTCGTATCCCGGGTGGCTTTTTACGCCGCGAGGCACGTTTATCAGACTATGAAGTTTTAATTTCGCGTTTGGTTGACCGTGCTTTACGCCCAATGTTTCCAGAAGATTATCACGCTGATACACAAGTGATGATCTCTTTAATTTCTGCCGATAAAGATATAATGCCTGATTGCCTTGCAGGTTTAGCGGCATCAGCTGCTTTGGCAGTTTCTGATATCCCTTTCAATGGTCCAATATCTGAGGTTCGTGTTGCTAAGGTTGATGGTAAGTTAATTATCAACCCAACTTTAAGCCAGTTAGCAAATGCTACTTTAGAGTTTATTGTAGCAGGTTCTGAGCATGACATCAACATGGTTGAAGGCGAATCAAAAGAAATACAGGAAGAAGAACTGGTTGAAGCAATTAAATTTGCCCACACAGCTATCAAAATCCAGTGTTTAGCACAAAAAGAATTAGGCGCGGCTGTTGGGAAAACCGAAAAACGTGTTTATAGCCACGAAAATAGCAATGAAGATTTAAAGAAAGCTATCTATGCGGCTACTTATGATCAGGTTTACGCTATCGCTTCTTCGGCTTCGGGAAAAGACGAGCGTTCTGCTAAATTTAAAGAAGTTCGTGATACTTATATCGCAACGCTTGGCGAGATTGATGACGTTACTAAATTCCTTGCTAAAAAATATTACCACGATGTTGAGTATGACGCTATCCGTAACCTTGTTTTAGACGAAGGCAAACGTTTAGATGGTCGTACTACCACACAAATTCGCCCAATATGGAGCGAGATAGGTTACCTTCCATCTGCTCACGGCTCGGCAGTATTTACCCGTGGTGAAACACAGGCATTAACTACTGTTACCTTAGGCGCTAAGGATGATGAGCAAATGATTGATGGCGCGTTTATCAACGGCTACCAAAAATTCCTTTTACACTACAATTTCCCAGGTTTCTCAACAGGCGAAGTTCGCCCGAACAGGGGAGCTGGCCGTCGTGAAATTGGACATGGTAACCTGGCAATGCGTTCGTTAAAACAAGTATTACCTGCCGAGGATGAAAATCCTTATACTATCCGTATCGTATCTGATATTTTAGAATCAAACGGATCATCATCAATGGCTACGGTTTGTGCCGGTACATTAGCGTTGATGGATGCTGGTATTAAAATTAAATCACCGGTATCGGGTATCGCAATGGGTTTGATCACCAACGAAATGGGAACCAAATACGCTATATTATCCGATATTTTGGGTGATGAAGATCACCTTGGTGATATGGACTTCAAAGTAACAGGTACCGTAAACGGTATTGTTGCCTGCCAGATGGATTTAAAGATTAACGGTTTATCTTATGAAGTATTAGGTAAAGCGTTGGATCAGGCTAAAGCTGGTCGTCTTCACATCTTAGGTGAAATGAAGAAAACCATCGAAGCACCACGCGAAGATTACAAACCACACGCTCCGCGTATCATTACTATCCGTATTGATAAAGAGTTTATTGGTGCAGTTATCGGGCCCGGAGGAAAAATCATTCAAGAAATGCAACGCGAAACTGGTGCAACAATCTCTATCGAGGAAGTTGGCAACCAGGGTGTCGTTCAAATCTTTGCTGATAACAAGGAAGCTATTGATAAAGCGGTATCACGTATAAAAGCCATCGCTTCAAAACCTGAAGTTGGCGAAATTTACGAAGGTAAAGTAAAATCAATTATGCCTTTCGGTGCATTTGTTGAAATTATGCCAGGTAAAGACGGTTTACTGCATATATCTGAAATTGATCATCGCAGGATTGAGACAATGGACGGTATATTTGAAATTGGCGACGAAGTACGTGTAAAACTGCTTGACGTTGATAAACAAGGTAAATTAAAGCTTTCGCGTAAGGTTTTATTGCCTCGTCCAGAAACCAAAAGCTAACCATAAATAACATTAAATTGGCTAATAGTGGTAAATCAATACCATGTTTTAACAATTAAATATTATTAAGTATTTTTTTGAATAATAGAACCTCCAATTTGGGGGTTTTATTATTTTTTATAGAAAAATTTCATTTTTTTTGTATTAACTTAAAACAAAATTTAGAGTTTTAACGTCTAAGTAGTTAAGAGTTGACCATTACAAACCGCAAGTCTGTCTTTTATTGAAAAAATGACTTTTACTAATAGTGATCCTTTAGCTTTTATCAATAATAACTCCATTGGAATTGAATCGGGCACACAGTCGGATTTAGTTCAGATTTTGCTGTACGAGATCATAAGAGTTAAAGAATTGATAAAATATTATGACTCCATTCCCAACGGAGCGGGTCAGCTTGGCTCATCAATCCTAAACGAACTTGTTTCCGAAGCTTATAGTTCTTTAGTTAATTACGACCCCATTTTGATGCAGAAATATTATGATCTGCTGCTAAATTGTGATTGATGCTTCGTAGTAATATTTCCGCATTATCCAATTTCCAATGCAATTCTTTAATCTCGGTTTCGCTCTGTTCAAAGGCGAACATACGGTGCATCAAAATCGTACGGTTTGGAAAATTAAACTTCAATTATTGTGTTTATTATCAGTTGTTTATATTCATGGCATTGTCTTGGATTGCCTTTATAAGTATTTTAAGCTCACAAATTTTATGTTTAAAAATTACTTTAAAATAGCGTTCCGAAATCTTTGGCGTAACAAAGCGTTTTCGGCTATTAATATTTTCGGCCTGGCATTAGGCCTGGCAGTTTGCCTGCTGATCACTTTGTTTGTTGTTGACGAATTAAGTTATGATAAATATAATTTAAATGCTGATCGTATTTATCGTGTAAATTCTGACTTTAAAGTTAATGGAAGTGTTTTTAACGTCACAGCGTCACCAGCGCCAATGGCTGCAACCTTAATGAAGGATTACCCTCAAATTGAACAGGCAACGCGTTTAAAAGATGATGGGAAAACGCTGGTGAAAAATGGTGATAAAACCATATTTGAGCCTAACAGCATGTTTGCAGATGCTAACTTGTTTAATGTATTCACATTACAAATGATTGCCGGGGATAGCAAAACGGCATTGATGCAACCACATTCGCTTGTAATATCTGAATATATTGCCAAAAAATATTTTAACTCTACCAATGTAATTGGTAAAACGTTACGGCTTGGTAATACCGATGACTATAAAATAACAGGGGTAATTAAAAATATGCCTACCCAGGCACACCTTCATTTTAATTTACTTAAATCAATGGCCGGCCTGGCTGATAGTCGTAACACTAATTGGATAAATGTAAATTACCTTACTTATGTATTGGTGCGTAATGGAGTTACCCAGCAAGACTTGAATAACTACCTAAAGCAGGCTACAAAAAAATATGCTGAGCCATTATTAAAAGGGTTTATCCATACCTCAATTGCAGATTTGGAAAGTAAGGGCGACCATTTCAGATTCGTGACCATTCCATTAACGAAAATTCATTTATATTCTACATTACCAGATGAGCAAGAGCCATCCGGGAATGTAGAATATGTTTATATTTTTATTGTTATTGCATTTTTTATATTGCTCATAGCTTGTGTTAATTTTATGAACCTTTCAACTGCCCGCTCTGCCGGCCGTTCAAAGAAGTAGGTGTACGTAAGGTGTTAGGCTCAAATCGTTCCGCATTAGTTTATCAATTCTTAACAGAATCAATACTTACAAGCTTTATTGCGCTTACTATAGCGTTGTTTTTAGCGGCATTATTGTTGCCTTATTTTAACCAGTTATCGGGCAAAGAAATATCATTAAACATGGTTTCAACCATTTGGCTGTTACCATGCCTGCTCGTTGGTACTTTGGTTATAGGAGTTATGGCTGGCGTTTATCCTGCATTTTTTATGTCTGCTTTTCAACCGATTGAGGTATTAAAAGGAAAATTGGCTTCCGGCTTTAAGGGTAGTTGGCTGCGTAACAGTTTGGTAGTGTTTCAATTTTCAACAGTGATTATACTTGTTATGGGTACATTGGTTATTTATAGCCAATTAAATTATATCCGCAACAAAAAGCTTGGCTATAACCGTGAGCAAGTTTTGGTTTTACAAAACACTTATTCCCTTTTCAATCATGCTAAATCATTTAAGCAGGATGTACTAAAATTGGCAGGTGTAAAATCAGGAACGATGACACCTTATTTGCCTACCTCCAAAAATGAAAATACAGAAGTTTATGGAAAAGATGCTGCCCTGAGCGGAGGACAATCAACGGCTTTGGAAACCTGGTATATTGATGAAGACTACATACCCACTTTAGGCATGGATATGGTTGCAGGAAGAAACTTTACAAAAGGAACGCTAACAGATTCATCGGCAGTTATCATTAATGAAACTGCTGTCAGAATGTTAGGCTACAATAGTGACCCTCTTAATAAAAAAATATTCAGAGGCGGCGGTGTTCCAATGAATATTGTCGGCATAGTAAAAGACTTTAATTCGGGCTCCTTACATAATAAAATAGAACCGTTAGTTTTAAGGCTGAGTGAGCAGCGTGGCGGAATGGCATTTCGGATAGAGACTAAAAACATTCCTGGGCTTATTGCTCAAATTCAAACACTTTATCACGCTGCAGATGCAAATATGGCGGGGCAGCCTTTTACTTATTCATTTATGGATGATGATTTTAATCATCTGTATCAATCGGAGCAAAACACAGGTAAAATATTTGTTTCCTTTGCGTTTTTTGCCATACTGATAGCTTGTTTAGGTTTATTTGGCCTGGTTACTTATGCTGCAGAACAACGCACCAAGGAAATTGGTATCCGTAAGGTATTGGGAGCAAGCGTAAGTAATATTGTGACTATGTTATCGACCGATTTCCTGAAACTGGTGGGTGTTGCGGCCGTTGTAGCCTTCCCTATAGCCTGGTACGCTATGAACCGCTGGCTCCAGGATTTTGCTTACAGAACAACTATAAGCTGGTGGGTTTTTGCGACTGCAGCCCTATTAGCGGTTGTAATAACTATTACTACTGTAAGTTTCCGTGCTATAAAAGCGGCATTGATGAACCCTGTAAATAGTTTAAAAACGGAATAAGTTAAATAAGCTTAAGCTTTGATCCGGAAACTTACGAAGTTTTTAAAACTTCGTAAGTTTGAGAAATCGGATTTATGATATCAATTATAATTACCGCATACAACATCCCATCCTTCTAAAGGAGAGCAACCGATAATGTGATAATTATTTATACATGTTACAAATGTTGAATAAGCGGTGGTAAAGTGTCCACAATTGGGATGACAGGCAGTCCATGCATTTGAACAGGCATCTAAGGCCTGGCTTCCCTTTATTTCTTTAAGTTCAGCCCGGCTTAATACATTTGGAGTGAATTTTTCGAGATTTTTCATTTTTTTTGGTTTAGGTTAATAAATATACTTTTAATAAATATATAAACTATTGGTTATTAATTACAAATATTTATCAGAGATTAATGATTAAATCTTATTTGGACATAGGAATTTGAAAGCTTCATAATTTTACCGTAAAAAACTACCTTCAAAGGTTAACCTATAATCACTAATCGCTATCTTTGAGACTATGAACCACCTGGTAGCACCCTCAATTTTAGCGGCCGATTTTGCCAATTTACAGCGCGATATTGAAATGATTAATAATAGCACGGCTGATTGGATACACGTTGATATTATGGATGGCATGTTTGTGCCTAATATTTCATTTGGTTTTCCGGTTGTAAGCGCCGTAAATAAGCATGCTAAAAAGCCTTTGGATGTTCATTTAATGATCGTTGATCCTGATCGTTATTTAAAAAATTTCAAAGATGCCGGTGCTTCAGGCATGACGGTTCATTACGAAGCATGTCCTAATCTACACCGTACCGTTCAATATATAAAAGAACTTGGATGCCGGGCAGGAGTGGCCCTAAACCCGCATACCCCGGTTAACTTGCTGGTGGACATTATTGCTGATTTGGACATGGTTTTGATTATGTCTGTTAATCCTGGGTTTGGCGGACAGAAATTTATTGAACACACCTATAAAAAGCTGGCTGATATTAAAGAGCTGAGCGCAAAACACAACCCCAATTTATATATTGAAGTAGATGGAGGCGTTGATCAACACAACATTACGAAATTGCTTAATGCCGGCGCTAATGTTTTGGTTGCGGGAAATTCGGTTTTTTCAGCACCAGACCAATCAGCAGCAATATCGCATTTAAAAAATGCCGCGAATTCGTCCCGATCGTGATACAAGCCTGTTAATAAATACCCTTGTTTTTTTTGATTTTTTAAATAAAAGGGGGCATTTGTCTGTGAATTGTATGATTTTCCGAAAAGTGCAAATAATCTCTATAAACTTTGTCAAATTAATTAACTTCGGCCTCTCTTAATGCAGATTTGTTAATTAGCTATTATTTAACACAACCAATTATAATTGATATGAAACATAATTTTGGTGCCGGACCAGGCATTTTACCACACGAAGTTTTAAAACAGGCGGCAGCCTCTGTTGTCGACTTAAATGGTATTGGACTTTCAATTTTAGAAATTTCTCACCGTTCGCCAGAATTTGAAGCTGTTTTAGACGAGGCGGTAAAGCTTGTTAAAGAATTATTCAGCGTTCCTGAAGGTTATTCGGTATTGTTTTTACAAGGCGGTGCCAGCACTCAGTTTGCTTTGGCACCATATAATTTATTACCAGAAGGTGGTAAGGCTGCTTACCTGGAAACAGGCGTTTGGGCAAACAAGGCTATGAAAGAAGCTAAGTTTTTTGGCGAGGTGCAGGTAGTTGCTACATCTAAAGAAAGCAATTTTACTTATATCCCTAAGGATTTTGAAATACCTGCTGATGCGGCTTATTTCCACATAACATCAAATAACACCATATACGGTACACAATCACACAGCTTCCCAAAATCATCGGTTCCTGTTGTTTGTGATATGTCGTCAGATATTTTTAGCCGCAAGATAAATGTTGCTGATTTTGACCTTATTTATGCAGGTGCACAAAAAAACATGGGCCCTGCAGGCGTTACACTGGTAATTATTAAGGATGCTATTTTAGGTAAATCGGGCCGTAAAATACCGGCTATGTTTAACTACCAAACACAGATAGAAGGTGGTTCAATGTACAATACGCCGCCAGTATTTGCTATATACGTGTCAATGTTAACCTTAAACTGGTTAAAATCAAAAGGCGGTGTTGAGGCTATTGAAAAGGAAAATAATGCCAAAGCAAAGGTGCTTTACGAAGAAATTGACCGTAACCCATTGTTTAAAGGTGTATGTGCCAAAGAAGACCGCTCACTCATGAACGTTTGCTTTGTAACCGAAAGCCCTGAGCACGAAAAGCCATTTCTTAAATTATGCGACGAAAAAGGAATTGTTGGCATAAAAGGTCACAGAAGCGTTGGCGGTTTCCGTGCTTCTATTTATAATGCATTGCCTATAACCAGCGTTTACGTATTGGTTGATGCCATGCAGGAATTTGCAGAAAAAAATAAGTAATAGTTGATTTGTTGATTAAGTTGATTTAGTGAGTAGTTCATTTTCAACTTAATCAACCTAATCAACTCAATCCAACTAAATCAACATAAAAATGATCAGGATATTAGCTAACGACGGGATTGACCCGGCCGGTAAACAACTTTTAGAAGAAGCCGGTTTTTTTATTGATACCAATAACATACCGCAGGATGAATTGCCTGTTAAATTGCAAAACTACGACGGTATTACCGTGCGTAGCGCTACCAAAGTTCGTAAGGCATTAATTGATGCATGCCCTAATTTAAAACTGATTGGCCGTGGTGGCGTAGGTGTTGACAATATTGATGTGGAATATGCTAAGGAAAAAGGAATCGGCGTATATAACACACCAGCCTCATCTTCTTTATCAGTTGCTGAATTGGTATTTGGACATTTATTTACCGGCGTGCGTTTTTTACAGGACAGCAACCGCAAAATGCCCATTGAAGGCGCTACTAAGTTCAACGATCTTAAAAAAGCTTACGGTAAAGGTATTGAGCTCCGCGGAAAAACACTTGGTATTTTAGGCTTTGGCCGTATAGGTCGTGAAGTTGCAAAAATAGCTTTGGGTGTAGGTATGGACGTATTAGCTTACGATCTTTTCCCTTTTAACCCCGAGGTTGAAGTAGTTTTAGGTGGTGGTACGAAGGTTAAAATAACCGTAAAAACAGCTACTCAGGAAGAAATTATTAAACAATCTGATTTTATAACTATACATACCCCTTTTGTTGACAAACCGATCATCGGATCAAGCGAGTTTGAGAAAATGAAAAAAGGTGCAGGAGTAGTAAATTGCTCTCGTGGTGGACTAATTGACGAAGATGCTTTAATTACAGCTTTAGATAGTGGTAAAATAGCTTTCGCGGCCCTTGATGTTTTTGATAACGAACCAACTCCAAGAGCTGATATACTGGCTCATCCAAAAATTTCATTAACCCCGCACATTGGTGCAGCAACTAACGAAGCACAAGAAAGAATAGGGTTGGAGCTCGCCAATTTGATTATCGATCACTTTAAAAAATAAACAGACACTAATTCTTCGAATTGTATCGAATTACACGAATTGAACTTGCTTCAATTCGTGTTTTTGGTTTTCAGAACTCGTGCTAATTTGTGATTATTAATTAGATTAAGTCGTACGTTATTCCCATTTCAGGAATAGTTACGTTATAGCCCTCCTCGTCCAAAGCATCAGCAAAGGCTTGCATGCTCGTCACTTCTCCATGTACCAGGAAAATGTTCTTAAGCTGATCTTTGTCCAGTTGTTTTACGGTGTTTAACAAATCAGCATGATCGCCGTGGGCACTTAATACGTCGGTTTGTTTTATGGTGGCGTAAACAGCCATTTCGCGGTCTTTAATGTGAACAATAGGATCGCCTCTTAATAAACGATGACCTAAAGTTCCTTTGGCACAATAGCCTATGAAAAGGATGGTGCAGTAGTAGTTTTGTATATTATAAAACAAATGATCTTGTATCCGGCCGCCATCAAGCATACCTGCAGACGATATGATGATGCAGGGTTCAAAGTAATTTGACACCTGCCTGCTATCTTTCAGGTTCTCAACATAGGTTAAATTATCAAACTCAAATTCGTCACCCCGTTTCTGATAAAATTCCTGCGCTTCCTGGTTTACCAGGTTATGATATTTCCTGAACACTTCCGTTGATCGTACTGCCAACGGACTATCAACAAATACCTTTACGGCGGGCAACAACCCACTGCTAAAAATCTTATTTAATGAATAGACCAATGATTGTGTGCGCCCAATACTAAATGCCGGGATAATTAACCGCCCCTGTTCTTTGATGCACGCCTTTTCAATGATTTCAACAAGAGTTTCCTCAACTGTTTTGTTGTTGGAATGATAACGTCCCCCGTAGGTTGATTCTGTTACCAGGTAATCTACAGATGGCAACGGTTGCGGATCATCGAGCACCGGGTAGTTTTTACGGCCTACATCGCCGGTAAAGGCTATTGATTTCTCAATGCCATTTTCGTTTATTTTAAAAACGGCAGCCGCGGCACCCAACAAGTGCCCAACAGGTATAAAGGTAACTTCAACATTGCCTGTAATTTGAAACGGCCTGTTAAACCCAATAGTAATAAAACGTTCAACTGTATCCATTACGTGCTTCTGCAAATAAAGCGGCTGAGCACCGGTATTAAATTTCCCCCTGCCATGTTTACGCCCTTTGTGCGCTTTGCGCATAAAAATATTCACAGAGTCGAGCAGTAAAAGTTCTGTAAGATCTGCCGTTGGCGACGTACAAAGGATTTGCCCGTTAAATCCTAAACGAACCAGCGTAGGCAAATTACCCGAGTGGTCAATATGTGCATGAGTTAAAACAACTACATCAATTTCGGCAGGGTCAAATGGGAAATTTTCGTTTGATTGTACGCTGCGCTCCTTTTCGTAATCAAGGCCGCAATCAATTAATATTTTATATTGGTTAACCTCCAGCAAGTGCATGCTCCCGGTTACCTGCCGGGCTGCCCCGTCTATGGTTAATTTCATTTTTGTCAGTGTTCCATTAGTAAATTGGTGTAATTAATTCATCGTCCAATTTGTTTGAAATATTAAAAAAATAATAAACAAGCAAACAGATAAACTAATGAATAGGCAAGCCAATAAACCAATTGCAAACTTATTATTATTGTTGTAAGATTGTATGCAAAACTGTTGTTTAATACAAACTTTTTGTTCATTATGCAGCGGTATTTAAAACCGGACTTTTTACAATAATTTGGCAGTTTTTATTTTATGGAAGAGATCGAAGATTTTTCGGAAAAAATTCATGAGCAAAGCAATGAACACGCCCACCATATCCTTTCAGAGGGTAAAGAGAAATGGGTGCTGTATGTTGCGCTATCTACTGCGGTAATAGCTGTATTAGCGGCTATTACAGGCCTTTTAGCCGGCGATCACGCCGATGAGGCCATGCTTGCGCAAATACGCTCGTCAGACAAGTGGGCATTTTACGAAGCGAAGAGTATCAAATCAGAAACAATTGCTTCATCAAACAAAGTATTGTTAGCACTGGGTAAAACATTGGCACCGGCAGATACGGCCAAAATCAAATCAAACAAAGCTGAACAGGCAAAAATAATGCAGGAAGCCAAGGATGATCAAAAAGAATCGGACGAGCATGTTGCCAAGCATAAGATATTGGCGCGAGGTGTAACGCTTTTTCAGGTTGCTATAGCAATAGGGGCAATCTCCATTATAACCAAACGAAAGAGTTTGTGGATAACCAGCATGGGATTTGCTTTATTAGGCATCTTCTTTTTGTTGCAGGGGACGGTGTTCTGAGGCTATGGTCTTAACTTTATTTTCTTTAAATAAATAGTAAAAGAGCCGCCCTTACCAATGTATATTGAAAGGGGCGGCTTATTTACCTTATCTTTGCCAGTCTTAAAATCAACTGATGATAAAACAAGCACTGGAAAACCTGAAGATTACCGCGCTGAACGGAATGCAGCAAGCCGCACTGGAGGCTGCAAAAAAAGGCGATGTAATTTTACTTTCGCCAACAGGTTCTGGTAAAACGCTTGGTTTTTTGTTGCCGCTTTTAAGTATTTTAGATCCCGCCATATCAACAGTACAAGTACTTATTTTGGTGCCATCAAGGGAGCTGGCTTTGCAAATTGAGCAGGTTTTTAAAGATATAAAAAGCGGGTTTAAGGTTAATTGCTGTTATGGTGGCCACCCCGTAAAAATTGAACGTAATAACCTGTCGCAACCGCCGGCTGTATTAATAGGCACACCAGGTAGAATATCCCACCATTTAAGGCGCAATAGCTTCACTACTGATACCATTCATACTTTAATACTGGATGAGTTCGATAAATCGCTTGAATTTGGTTTTCAAGAGGACATGGCCTTTATCATTAAACAATTACCAGGTTTAAAAAAACGTATACTAACATCGGCCACTAAAATGAATGAGATTCCGGGCTTTACCGGTATTCATCGTCCAACAGAGGTAGATTTTCTTAAAACCGCAACTAATATACCCGATCTTAAGTTGAAAGCGGTTATGTCACCAGCTGCTGATAAACTGGATACGCTGTTTGCATTGATCTGCAAAATTGGAGATAAAAGCACATTGGTTTTCTGCAACCACCGCGAAGCAGTCGACCGTATCAGCGAGTTGCTTTGGGATAGAGGCCTTATACATGATGTTTTTCATGGAGGGATGGAGCAGGAAGACCGGGAGCGGGCTTTGCTTAAATTCAGAAACGGAAGTCATCATTTGCTGATTACCACTGATCTGGCCTCGAGAGGATTGGATATACCCGAGATTGAATACGTAGTACATTATCAATTGCCGCATAATGAAGAGGCTTTTGTGCATCGTAATGGCCGTACGGCACGAATGCATGCCAAAGGAACATCGTATTTGATCCTTTCGGCCGATGAAAAGCTCACTTACCTAAAACAAGAACCGGAAATTGAAGAATTGCCGGAAAAACTTGTAGTCCCAAAACCTTCGCAATGGGTAACTTTGTATATCGCCGCAGGTAAAAAGGATAAAATTAATAAGGTTGATATTGTAGGTTTACTGCTTAAAAAAGGAGAGCTGGCTAAAGAAGACCTTGGGTTAATAGAAGTGCTGGATCATTCGTCTTATGCTGCCGTAAAGCGTAACAGAGCACAACATACCGTGCAGCTAATTAAAACCGAAAAGATAAAAAACAAAAAAGTTAAAATTGAAATTTCAATATAAACTGATAAAATTATAACATGAGCAATAACGACATCATGAAAAAGCTAAGAGTAGCTTTGCACTTTACCGATGATGATATAATAGAGATTTTAAACCTGGCCAACTTCAGAATAACGAAAACTGAGCTCGGTGCTATTTTTCGCAAAGAAGATCACCCCAATTTTAAACCTTGCGGTGATCAGATATTACGAAATTTTTTAAACGGTTTGATTATTTACAAGCGCGGCCCCAAAGCTTAAATTTAAGCCAAAGCCTTTTGTATTAAAGCAAGCGCTTCATCGCTGTAATTTAATAGCAATGCGGCTTCGTGTCCCGCCTCACTCATTTTAGCCCAGGTTTTCTTTAATATATGGATCACTTTTGGCTCGTCGAGTTCAATATGTTTCTTTAAAAAGGCTTCGAACTGAAATTGAAGAAACACAAGGCACAGCGCATTTTCCATAACCTGAACTTCTGGATCAACTTTAATTTGTTTTTTTAGGATGATCTTTTGTGCCTGCTCAACAATTGCGTCCGCAATGCCCGCAATTTTCATTAGTTCACCGGCTTTTTCGGCATGGTATTTACCCAGGTCACTACGCCATTTTAAATATCCTGATTTTCCTGCCGGATAAGCGTCCCGTTTAATTTCCCAACGGCCAATATGCTGACTTTTGGAAGCCAAAAGTAGTGCCTCGGAAGCATCCGGCTCAAGTTTTAACACCCAGTTGTATAACTGAAGGGCATAAAAATATTCGTAGCTATAGGTTTCGTCTTCCCAGGTCGTTAAATTAGGGTCACGTTTATTATAATCGTCAAACAGTTCAAAAGCTCGCTTTAGTTTATCCATTGGGCTAATATATTTTCAAAAGCTAAATTGCGATATTTTATTCAAATATGCCCGATTAAACACCGTTTAACATTATAAACAATCCACATGGCCGTCATTCTTTCCGGATGATGCTATTGCTCACAACAATTTCACTAAGCAGTCCTGCTGAGTTTTTTGCATAACCTTTATATTGATTGTTGTTATTTGATTCAGACATTTTTACAATATCTGAATTTGTTTGATTGAGCTGTTTTATCAGGCTGTTAATTTGTTTTAAATGCGAATTAAAGATTCTTGCCTTGTTATTAAAACCGTCTATCTGGCTGTTTTTATTAGTTGCGATAGCTTGTTTTGATGTATCAGGTAACTCATCGGCATAAGGCGTTAAGTTACCTACGGTAGTGATTACAGATGTTAACGATCCTGTGGTGTCTTTTTCATTAAGTTTAACCAGGCTAAGTTTTTGCTGGTCGGGATTATAATCAACCAATCCACCATATTCGCCAATAATGGCAACAGATAATCGTTTTTGGGTTTGATAGGCATCTTCAATTAGCTTTGTTTTAATGCTATTCTTAAAGCCATTAAATAACAACGATGTAAAGTCATAAGCCTTTGTTCTCAATACCGCATTTTGTACTGAATAATAGTTACTTAAGGTTTTGTTTTTGGTGTAAACCATCCCCAGATTTGAACTTAGTAGCTCAAACCCTGGTGAACCGGCCATAATGGAAATATCAGCCTCGTTGCCGAAGGTGTAAAATTGCTTGCCATATATCTCGAGGTCATCAACCCGTTCGTACGACGAAAGGAAATAAAGCCTGTAGCGCTGATATTGAGCATCTGGATTATCAATTTGGTCATAACAATTCTGTAAAAAAGCTTCGAAGGCTTTGTCGTTTATAATTTGGTATATGTTTGCGTTAACACTCGGTTTCCATCGTAATAATGAGAGTTTGCCTTTAAACTCTAATTCTTCGGAATTATCAACCCGCAATGAATCAAACAGCTTAGCAATAAACGAAACCTGCACACCGGCCTGGTATTGATGATTATTATTAACTAACGCATACAAGCTATCTTGCACGGTAAAATAATTCTCTGTATTGTTCCAAAATGAAGGTTCGAGTGGAGGAAGTAGTAAACGATTGGTTTTGGTATCAACAAATATAAATGTACCGAGCGGATAAACATTCTCGAAATTATTTTCGAGCATTGATAAACTTGTCATAGATGTCGAATCGGTCTTCATTAAAAAGTTCAATACCTTGTTATGCTCCAGCTGCAGGCCTAAACTTTCGAGCGATTCGAAATTTGAACTTGCTTTTTCGGGGATTACAATGGGGATATAAAAAACCTCATCTTTTTGTGCATTAAGTGTTTCAAAATTGCGCCTTACTATTGCAGATGTTTCATCTTCGCCATTTTGTCCGTAAAATGAAATGGTATCAGCTTTGTTCAGCGACACCTCTTTGATTCTTTCCTCATCGGGCTTTAGCTTAAACAGTGCCTTCAACTTAAAGTCGCCTGATTTTTTGTTGATCTTATAAAAAACGGTTACTACATTTTTTGAGGTATTTTTCACTTTGAATTTGAAATTTTCGGCCTTGGCCAGCAAGGAGAAAAAGCTAAAAAGTATTATGAAAGCCCCAATTACAAATACTTTTGATCTGTTATCAATTGACTGCCGGGGAAATGAAAGTTTAATAGGTTGTTTGGTGGATAGAATAGATGGGGAAGACATGGGAACAGTTTTATAGTTTAAGATATAAGGATAATTGTTGAAAATATTAATGTTTATTAATAAGTAGGTACGCTCCAAAAATCAGCTTTTTTAAAGTAGCTATATTATAAAACTTAAAATGACTGATTTTAGTGTTCATTATCTTATTAAGAAAAATAACTTCATGAGTTCTTCATTAAAGTAATTACATCGCGAGAGAAAAGTATTAAAGCTACAACCGAATCTACTATTCTTTTTCTATGAGCTTGTAATGGCCATTCTTTATTACCTTTTGTTCTTCGGCCGAAAATGGTTCCCTGCCACCAAAATCCTGCACCCAGTAACTATTATATAATGCTACTCCAACTTCTTTAAATGCCGGGTTCATCAGGTTTTTGCAATGGCCCGGGCTTTTTAGCCAGCCCTGCATTACTTCGGCAATGCTCATCTGCCCTTGTGCAATGTTTTCGCCTATGGCAAAGCTTTTGTATCCTTTAAAGTAATAACCTGCATCAACAACGCGGCCCTCTACATTACGACCATCTTTGCTGGTATGGCTAAAATAATTTTTGTTTGCCATATCACGCGCGTGACCGGTTGCCGCAATTTCCAACTGGTCATTCCATACAAGAGGCGGAGCAGGAGGCATGTAGGAAGTGCCGCAATTACATCCTTGTTGCCTTGCATGGTTAATATCTTCCAAAAATTCCCGCTTAAATTCGTTACTGCTTTGCTGGCAATAAGCCCCGCTGGCGCTAAATAAAATGATAATTGCAAAAAATCTTTTAATGTAAACCTTCATATTAGTTGGACACTTAAAAGGCTGCAAAGTTTAGTACAATATTTTTTTGAAGGCAGGCTAACGTTTTATACGCCTGATACCTGAACGCCAAATACCGCGCCTTTTGCGTTTGTTTACGATAAAAACGGCAATAACAATTGATAATATGATTACGAGTAAAATTACAGAGAGGCCAATTTTCTGGAAGAGTTGCTTTTGTAAGGCTTCCGAGTATTCGAGGTATATACTTTTTTTTTGTTTTGCAGCGAGTCAAGCTTTTTCTTTTGCGCTAAAGCCCGGGCATTGGCAGTCGCTAACATACGGGTTTCTTCTTGCCTGCGGATAGTCGCTTCTACTGAATCACGCTTTTTGAGCACCATTGCCTCTTTTGGATAGTTTTTTAAGCGGCTATAAAGCAACGCATAGCTTTTTAATACCTGCGATTCTGTTTTTAGGTAATTGTTGCTTGCCGCGAGTTGTAAGGCCTCGTCCAAATCGCGTATAGCCAGGGTATAATCCTTTATTTGGCTTTTAATTTCAGCAAGCATCAATAACGAGGAAATAATGTTTGGCACATCATTTTTGGCTCGCGAAAGCGTGTTCGACTGTAACACAAACCACTTTGCCTGGGTGTATTTCTTTTGGTCAAAGTAAATCCTGGTTAAATTATCAAAACTGGCTCTTAAACCGGTAGTATCCTCATATATCGAATATTGATGTAGCGCCTTCATTGTATAAATTAAGGCATTATTTTGCCAGCCAGCCTTTTGGTCAACGTTCTTAATGGTATCGTAATTCATATACCTTGTAGCTATTTCAAAGTATATAGGGCCTTTTAGTGCATCGTCTTTATTGGCTTTTAATTTCTTTTTCAAACCATCAATATCTATTGATTTTAGTTGATGTTTTACACTGTCAACATGAGCAATTTCAATCATTTTCAAACTATCTGATATCCTCAGTGCTTCCAGCATCTTTACGCTGTCGGCATGGTTCATTGTTAACACAGCCTTTAAGCTATCAGGTATTTTGGGATTGTCAAAATGAGTAAGCACCATTGGAGAATTTGCACCATCAACTTTATCAGAATAATTTGGGGTGGATGAAAGGCTTACACTGTATGTACTATTTACGGAGGCGAAAAGTTTGAGGCTTTGATTATGGACGTTTGTTTGAATAGCGCTTAAGCTGTCGTGGTGAACTATTGCCGCTGAATTTTGCCCCCACGATTCCGTTATTTTGGACGTATCAGTACGTTTGACTGATGCCGACAACTTCAACCCTATAGTAATAACCAGAAGTAGTGTAAAAATTAATTTCATAAGCTATTGAGTCCAGCCTTTTATGTTTGCTTGAATATCCTCAAATAGCATGCCTTTAGGGTTGATTACAGCGAATATTAAGCTTTCTGCGAGATAATTAACTAATAAATAACACTTTGTATGTGTTTTAGCTGTGTTTGATAAGGGCATTGTATTGTAACAGTAATTAACTAAGTGTTTATTTTTTTAGATAATTCATCTAATTAGTACACTTAGTTCCACAAAAGAAGATAGTTGTTTTTAAATTATCGAATGATGTTTTCGTATTTCTCTACAAATAATTTGAAGAAATTTACCCGCGAAACGATATAGTTGAACAACATAATACCGATGGTGGCACAGGTAATTCCTGCCAAGACATCTAAGACATAATGATGGCTCGCATATACGGCGGTACACCAGATCCCCAACATTACCAAGCCAAAAAATGCATTAATAATACCAAGGCGGTTTTTTATGCCGTAATACAAAACAATAACCGGATAAGATGAATGCAGCGATGGCATAGCCGCAAAAACGTTAGAGCCTTTGGCGTATATGGATTTAAAGATATTGGCGTGGAAGTAAAGATCGAATTTTGCAAGGCCTGCAGTACTTCCATGCGTGTTTGCATGAAATACAAAGCCATTGCTTTGGACATACCAGGGTGGTGCGGCAGGGAAGATATAGTATATGATAAACCCAATAAAGTTAACCAACACAAAAGTGAGCGAAAAATACAGGAACTGCTTTCTGTTCCAAAAAAACAAAAAAGCCGCAAAAGCCAGGGGCACGGGTATCCAGCATAAATAAAAAATGCCGGCTGCTACATCTAAAAAAGTATTGCCATTTACACGCCAGTATTCGTTGGGTGTTAGGCGTTGGCCGTTAAAGTTTATGCCGAAGAGCTTTTTTTCTAAATTATACAGATCGGCAATATGAACGGTGCTGAAGTTATAGTTGGGAAAGGCTTTCATATAATCAAATATGATCCAGTAAACTATAAATATCGAAAAGCCGATAATGAACTTGCGCGTAATTGCAGATGCAAAAAACAACGAGGTAAATATGCCTATCAAAACCAGTTGGTCTGATTTAAAGCCAACCAACGCTATTGAAAGCAATAAATAAAATAAGGATGCCGATAAAACAATAATTGCCGAACGCAAAGTAAGTTTTGCACCTTGATTAACAGCATTATCCATGCTATTTTTTTAAAAAATCAGATCGGAATATTTTATCCCAAAGCGGTGAGCTAACGCCGTAACCCTTTTCCGGGTCCTGATAGTGGTGCAGCATGTGGTGTTGTTTTACTTTCTTCCAGATATTGCCTTTAAAATTAAAATGATGTATGGCATAATGCGATATATCATAAAACAAGTAGCCTAATATAAAGCCGGGGAAGAATCCGAAAATATCATTTGGGGGCAGTATCGCTTTAAACAAAAAGTAAAATGCCATTGCTAACGGAATACTTACAGAAGGAGGCAAAACAAGGCGTTTGGCATCACTTGGGTAATCATGATGAACACCATGAAATATAAAGTGCATTCTCATTGCCCATGGTTTATCGGGTGGCATATAATGAAATACAAAGCGATGCATTATGTATTCAACAAATGTCCAAACAAAAAGCCCTAAGGCAAATAATTCAAGAAAAGTAATGATGCCTATGGCATCCTGAAACAATGCTTTGTAAGTGCAGAAAATAATAACGGGTACAAAAATAAATAAGGGAACAGTAAAATGAACCTTTGACAAACTTTCTAACAGATCGCTTTTAAACATTCTCACAGATTCCTGTGAATTGGAAACATATTTTTTTTTCATAGCTTTTCAGGGGTTAAAATGTTTATAATTTCTCTTCCTGCTGACATTTTGCTTAATCTTTTAATAATAATCAAAAAAGATTAAGCCAATTTTAATAAAGATTTAATTAACTGTAACCTATTTTATCAAATTGTTACGAATATATGATATTTCTGGCCGATTTTTTAAATAAAGAAGAAGATGGGTTATTCCTGTTCTTGCTCAAGTAAAGACCTTTTTGCATCCATTAGTCTTTTAAAGGCAGTAATATTTGTGAGTACTGCTACAATAACAATAGGAATGGTAAATATCGACATGGTTTCAAAAACGTGAAATTTTATTCCGGGAATATAAAGCTTGTAGTTGCCGCCAATATACATTGAGGTTATTCCACATAATACAGCACACAAGCCAATAGTAACCACTCTTTCGGGTCTTTGCATCAGGCCGCCTTTGCATTCAATTCCTAATCCTTCGGCGCGGGCTCTTACATAACTAACCATCATTGAACCCATTAGTGCTATAAATGCAAAAATGGAACTGAAAAAATAGTGGTGACCAACGAGATAATAGCAAATACCTAAAAACATAATGAGTTCGCTGTAACGGTCAAGTACAGAATCATATAGCGCACCAAATGTTGATTTCATATTTCCAAGACGGGCCACCTGCCCGTCGAGCATATCAAACAGGCCGGCAAACAAAATTAAGCCACCTGCCCATCCAACATAAGTTAAATCGCCGCGATTACCCTCTTCGGCGCCTATAATAAAAATTACCGCTACGCCAACGTTTAAAATAAATCCAATAGAAGTAACAATGTTTGGAGTTAACCCTAATTTAATAAAAACCTTAACTACAGGATCAATAACTTTATAGATCCCTAACTGAAGATTTGCTCTGACGGAGGTTTGCTGTTCCATAATTGTACTACTGTTATTAGAAAGTAAATTGAACCAATACACGAATACCATATTTAGGCGCATCCGGGTGATCCAGATAAGTAAAGCGCCTAACCAAGTCAACTCGTACAAATTTAAAAATATTTTCAATCCCAACACTACCTTCTACATAAGGAGTTTTTCCTAATGCATAAGTTATTGGCTGGCCGGTGCTGTTTACCGGGTATTCATATAATGAAGGGTGAAGTGTTGGATCGTTTGTATTGCTTACGCCACCATAAATTGCTTTAACCGATGCAACCTCTCTCCATTTTAATCTTTTTAATAACGGGATTTTATTAAAGAAAAATCCACTGAAATGCTGATCAATATCCAGAGATACAGAATGATCGCTCACAAACTCCAAAAAGTTCATTAAGTTGTATGAGTAAATGTCATACGCGTAAGTTTGGTTGGCCCTAAATATGTTAAGCAGGGGATAAGGCACCTGCCCAAATATTTTCTGGCTTTCAAGCGTTACATCAGCATAACCTAATTGAGATAAATAAAAACGTTTGTCAATGCGGGCATGCAATTTTTGATAGTTGTATTCGCCCCCAAGTACATTTTTAAAACCTTCCGCATAGTCTAAAGATATCACCGGATATTTATCGGGAATAGTTATCCGGTATATTTTTCCCTGGTAAAATTGCTCACGTGGTGCATAACGTATACCCGCGGTAACTTCAGCCGTGGTTAAATTGTCAATATATTGGTTGCTCCCGGTATTTGCCAGATCAATAAAATATAAAGAGCCTGCCGGCGATTGTGTTAATCTGTTTATACCAAGACTATATGACAGGTGATTTTCATATTCGTGCACATAATCAACCCGGTAATTTAAATCGTACAGATATTTATCGTTGTTACCTCTTTTAAAGGAAAGTAAAAAGTTATCTTCCTGCACAAACTGCAAATTCTCGCCAGGGATATGGGTATCATTTTGAACACTTGCCCTGATATAGTTTTGCGGGAATTTATAAATGGACTTGTCATTTAAAGAATAGGTGGCGCTTAAAAAATATTTAAATCGTTCGTCCTTAAAACCATAAGCACCATAAGTTTCAAAATAATAGCGCTTGCTCAGTTCTGGCGTTGTACGACCACCCACACGAAGTTTAAAACCTTCAACCGGATTAAAGCTATAGAACGTATTTGCCGGACCCACTTCAAACCAGCCAAAACCTTTATAGCCGGCAAGTAATATGGTAGCAATATCCAACGTACGCCTGAATGATGGCATATTACGTAGGCTGTCAACATTCTTGTAAACTTTTGATTCAGCTGTGCTCAATGTATCTAACCGGTTTTGTGTCCAAAATTGTTCACTGCGATTTTTTGCTTCATCTGATACCGAAAACTCAGTATTCTGATATGTTGTATCAGGATGCGGTTTATTTACCACATAGTTTTTATATACAATTTCTCTGATCCCAAATAAGCCACCTTTTTTGTTTTTTGTTACGCCAAAGTCGGCCAGGGTTGTGCTTTTGCTAAGGTGATAACGGCCATCAGGATTTTGCTCAAATTCCTGATTAACGGTCATTGTATTCACAAAATTAAGGTTGATGTTTTTGTTGATAGTTAACTCATCTTTTTGTACTGCATAATTACCATCCAGGGTAATGTAAATTTTACCCTGAAAAAGCATATCAGCAGTGTTACGCGGTGTAAAACTTAGTTCAACCAATTTTTGATTGTTAACCACCACGGTATCCGTTATAAAAAACTTATAAAAGGTAGGTGCCGAATTAGCTATTGGACTTAAAAAGTTATTGGTCATTAAAAAAACCGCATTATCATAAATGTTAACTTTATAATACATGTGTTTAAAATACTGGCCCAAGCCTTCGCTATCAATCTCGCCGCCAAAATTTACAGTTTTTTCGCCAATTGTTTCTGTCTTTTCCTTTTCGGGATTTTTGCGGTAATAATATTGCGAAAGTTTTTCGTCAAGGAAAATTGGCAACAATGATTTGCCGGGTATGGTTGTACTATCGCGGTTATTAATTACGAATGCATATTTCCTGAAAAACTTCTTATCGGCCAAACCGGCCGAAACGTTTACAAATGAAAATTGCATTTTATCGTATTCGCGGTACTCAACGTATGAGTAACTTTCGGGGCGGTTTTTCTCTTTGTTTTCAATAACCTTACGGATCAGTTCAACCGCCGGGTTATCTTTATTCCGATATTTAGGTTTTTTGCCTGATTTAACAACTACTTCGTTCAGCTGTTGTGCCGCTGCAGGGAAAAGCCTTATGTTTATAACCTGCTCTTTACCGGGTACAACCGCAAAAAAAGCATCCTTGTATCCCAAAAATGACACTTTTATTTGTTGATGGGCCTGATCGGTTTTGAGTGTGTATTTTCCATCGTTATCTGTAGTAACGCCTATAGTAGTACCAGTAAAAGATACACTTACTAATGGCATTGTTTGTTTGTTGGCTGCATCTGTAATCGTACCGGTAATTACTGTACTTTGTGCCATCAATACTGAAGTAAAGAATGAAAGGAATATTATTAAAAATAAACTTTTATAGAGATATTTAAAATCCATGTATTTTATGCAATTGTGCAAGTACAATTTTTATTGATGTACGAAATTTTATTCTTTAACATCCCCACTTAATAATAATATTTATTAGCGTAAAAACTATCAACACGCACCAATTTTGTTCCACCACTTATATTCGGTGGCTGCCCTTTTTATTTGGCAAAATTTAATTATCTACTTTGTTTTTTACACTAAACAGTATCGTGCCATTGCAGAACTGAGGCTTTTGATGTGCACATGGGGTGTTGTGCGATCAGCAGCAAAGGTAAAAAAAAAGCCAACAGACTATTGTGGTCAAAAGGTCAAATATGCATACTTATGGTTAAGCTTTTGTAAATTTCGGCAAAGTTGCCACTAAAATAATTTAAACCATACAACGGCACTTACCAGAACATTAGTATAAACGCCGGCAAGTATATCATCCATCATAATACCCCATCCGGCGGGTAGCTGTTCCATTTTACGAATGAAAAGCGGTTTAACAATATCAAAAAAACGAAACAGCACAAGCGCAAGGATTACATATTTTATTTGTACGGGCACAAACAACAGACCAATGCACATACCGGCAACTTCATCAATCACTACACGGGAAGGGTCTTTACCCCAAATTTTTTCGACTACTGACGATGACCAAACGCCAATTAGAGTAATGAGAACGGTAAGTGTTACAGAAAACAATAGGGGAGGACAACCACCAGCCCAGGCCAGGTACCAGCAAATGCAGCAAGCAATTGCAGCAACGGTACCACCACCTTTACCAATATAACCTATACCAAGGGTGGTAGAAAATAATTTGTGGAATAGCATATTGTTTTGTTGATTGAATTGGATAACGTAAGGAGGATGAGTAAAGATGAATCAAATATTAATTGTGGGTTGTTAGTACAAAATAACGTATAAATCACGATTTAGTATCCGCTTTATAAACTAAGAATGGCGGGTGTTGAATAATTCATCACCC
>OLKV01000125.1_pt1 | contig 28274 bp, 25 predicted proteins | sample 1604391 | NCBI WGS metagenome assembly OLKV01 (sample SAMEA104055711, study PRJEB20765) | soil metagenome | isolation source: soil | reverse complement strand
TAACTTAATCCAACCTAATCAACTCAATCAACCATCCCCAAATGTCCATTGACCAATTAAACAGGCAAATAGATTTACCGGCCGTTCCAAAACGCATCATTTCCGTGGTGCCATCGCAAACCGAACTGCTGTTTTATTTAGGGTTAGATGAAGAGATAGCCGGCATTACCAAGTTCTGCATTCACCCAGCGGATAAATTTAAAACAACCGCCAAAGTTGGCGGTACCAAGCAGCTGGACATCGCAAAAATAAAGGCCTTGAAACCCGACCTCATTGTTGCCAATAAAGAGGAAAATGAACGCGGCCAAATAGAAGAGTTGATGAACGTTTGCCCGGTTTGGATAAGCGATATCACCAACCTGCACGGGGCAATTGATATGATTGAAAGGGTAGGGGAACTGGTTGGAAAAAGCGATGAGGCAAAGGCGCTTTCGGCTAAGATTATCCAGCAATTCAACAACTTAACCATCCAGCCAGCCAATTTACGCACGGCCTATTTTATATGGCGCAAACCCTACATGGTAGCCGGAAAAAATACTTTTATTGATGCCATGCTCCAAAAATGCGGGCTGGTAAATGTTTTTGAGCAGGACAGGTACCCCGAAATTGATGCAGATGCCTTAATTGATGCCGATCCGGATATTGTTTTATTATCCTCGGAACCTTATCCGTTTAAAGAAAAACATATTAACGAGTTGAAGGCTATCGTACCCAAAGCTAAAGTTAAACTGGTTGACGGGGAGTTGTTTTCATGGTATGGTAGTCGCCTGTTGTCAGCGCCTTCCTACTTCCAAAAATTATCGCTCGAACTCCAATCGATGTAATCCAACAAAAATCGGTGAAATCACAAAAAACAATCGGTGAATTCAAAAAAACTAAAATAATCGGTGAAATCATAATAAAAATCCTATCTTTGCCACCTCTTAAAAATCAAAAACGCGGAAGTGGCGTAATTGGTAGCCGCACCAGACTTAGGATCTGGCGCCGCGAGGCGTGGGGGTTCGAGTCCCTTCTTCCGCACAGTTTTAAAACCCGGTCAATTTGGCTGGGTTTTTTTAGTTTAAAATGATGCGGTGGAAATACCGACAATTGGTTAAATGGGATTAGAACACCCTTAATTCCCCATTTTCAAGCTCGTTTATAATCATTATCGAATTATTCAGCGGGACGTTTATCCAATCGCCTAAAATTTGTAGATTGCCTCTATATTAAGCTGTCAGCCTTACTGAGAATAGATCACTTTGGAGCAAGCACATAAACCAGCATACCTAAGGAACCTTAAAAAACCTATAGACCTTTTAAAACAGCATAACCATGAGTAAAAACCTGTACATTCTTTTAATTGCTTTATTGGGCATAACTGCCGCCGCCGGTATATGCCACAGCATAATTAATTTTCAAATTGGGGCACCAATTTATACACTCGACTCGTTTGTTGCGTGGTTTTTGGTGTTTCAAATCACTGCTGTTATCGGATCAATATTGTTGTTTAAGTATTATTACCACCGGAGCTACCGGTTTGCTTTTTATACAGGAATAATTGCCGTTATAGCCAATCTCAGTTATGCAACTGTTACTTATTTTATTTTAACCTCGGGAGAATTAAGAAGTTATTCTATGCCTACATTCCTCTTTTCCCAATGCGCCGGTATCGTATATTCTGTAAGCCTTATATTTTCCAATACCCGAAAAAGATTCTGGATAATGTTGGGAGGGGTTTGTGCGTTAGTGATAGGTGTAGTTTTAGTGTTGGCAGTTATTGGAAGCATGCATACTAAAGATGCCCGGATTATTGTCATCGTAGTAAAAATTGTCCAATGGGCTCCAATAGCTGGTGCCTTGGTTAATGTACTGTTTATTATAAATTTCCTGGCTGAGATCAGGACCTTAAAGACCGAAGACACTAATTCATCCGGGCAGAAATGGGTAGAAAGCATATTCGGTTTCGCGACGATAGTAACTTTTGTATTTATAATAGTATTGGGAACAATATTAGTGAACCAAAGTACAACGCAGTTATATTGGCAAAATTACAATGCCGAACAAGCGCAGCAGTTAGTTAAGTTGGCCGGGGGACCCCGGACTTTCGTAGACAGCAAAGGCAATAGCCTGCATTATATTTTAATAAAGCCAGTGGATTACGATAAGCAAAAAAAATATCCTTTGGTTGTAAGTTTGCCTTACGGCGGTTATGAAGCTTCCGCAGCCGAAGCACTATCGACCGACGTTAACAGGAAACAATACCCCGCGTTTATTTTTGTACCTTATTGCCCCGACGGTGAAGGTTGGGGAGGCATTCCGGGGTATCCATCACTGGATTCATTGGTTTATGAAACCATTAATGCGCTGACGGAGCCGGGAATAGATGTAAAAAGGCGTTACGTAACAGGTTTATCACGAGGGGCGTATGGCACCTGGCAATTTATATGTACCCGGCCTGATATGTTTGCTGCAGCTGTGCCGGTTAGCGGAGGGGGCGATCCTAAACTTGCCCCAAGGGCGGTTCATGTAGCGATATGGGCATTTCACGGCGCGAAAGACAAAAACGTCCCTGTCAGCGGCTCGCGGGATATGATTGCAGCAATAAAAAAAGCTGGCGGACACCCGGAATATACCGAGTTCCCGGATGAAGCACATAACATTTGGGACCGGGTTAGTAAAACGCCTGGCTTGTGGGACTGGCTTTTCGCCCAAAAACGTGAGTAGTAAAACTTCGATGTCTGCCCATTGGCTAAATACAGTGTCACGACATCTGCTGAACCCATTGACTCCGCCAGGCCGGTGCGTCAAAGGGATCGGCGAAATACTGAGTCTCATGCACCACCTTACCATTGCGAAACTCCATAATGCTTACTGTGTATGCTGATTGCCCCTTATAGATGATTGTGTACTCCGTGATCCAGAGATCACCTTTTCCGATAATTCGCTTAACATTGAAGCCCGAGGGCTTACCTGGATGATGACTCCGCAAGGCCTGCAAATTGCTTCGTCCGAGGATACGCTCACCTGACTGGGGGTAATCGCAAATAGCATCGTCGTCGTAAATATCATGTTCGGCGTTTACATCCCCAACTGCCGACGCGTGCCAGTGCGCATTGAGAGCTTCACGTATTTGTTCATCTTCTATGGAACGTTCCGGTTGCTTGGTTTTTCCGTTCATGGTTTATTTGTTAAGTATGTATTTAACAATAAATATCGCTAAAGTGTTCTAAGTTCCACACTGGTTCCGCAGTAAAATTAGCAAACCGTCGTCAAATTCTTCTTTCTTTTAGTACATGGCTTATAGCCGGTTGACTTGATAACTATTTACGCACCACACCTTACAGATTTTGGAATATTATTAAAGAAGAGGGAGAAGTTTGATACTTACGATTATTTGCTGATATTCATATCAATGAAATTCTTTAAAAAAGATTCATCTGATGCAGTGCTTTTTTTAAATCCTAGATATTTCAACGTATTATCTAAACTTTTAATTATCGCAGGTATTGGATTACTTAGTACACCATTATGGAGGGAGATTTTAAACGAAGTCTTCCTAAGGATAGGAATCAAACTATTCAGTGAATATGATCCAATATATGGGCTAATAGTAATTATTATTACGTTATTATACAATTACTGCAGTCAGAAACTCATACTTGACAAAGTCGATCATGAAAAATCCAAGCCAAGAAATGAAAAGTTTCGATGCAAGCTATTTGATAATTATTTAGAGTTATGTCAAGCGTTAATACCCATTTTGGATGACAATAAGTATATTTTAAAAACTTTTGGACCAAATTCGAATGCAGAAGAACTTGGCATATTGAGAACCGATTTGACTTTATGGTACGACTCAAGATCCGAAATAATTGTTCCAAATAACACGGTATTGAATTGTAATATTGAAAAAAACATGCAATTAATTCCTTCGGAAAATTTAGATATTTTTAAGGCGTTGCAAAGCCATATATATGCATTTGAAAAACATGTAATTAATCCGAATTTCGATTACACCTTGTACCAGTTTCCTAGCCAAATAGAAATAGTTATAAAAAACCATTGTTTTTCAAATAACACTGCCGACAAATATTTCGAAGAAGTTATAAAATGGTTAAAATATCAATTATTCATAAAAGATATTTTAGAGATTTCAATGGTTGGCTCATTTTTATTTTCAACACATAATTCTGGTGACTTAGATTTAGTACTTAAATTAAATACAAATAACCAGCAAAGGTTATTCGATATAAAAAGAAAACTTAATAAAGTTGAACATGTTTGTAAACTAAAGTTTATGAAATCACTTCATTTTACAGTGTTTACTTTAGATGAATTTTCAGAGTATGAGAAGTTTATAGAGGCAAATAAATTTATATTGAAATTTCATGGGCAAAGACATACATTATTCCATTTTGGACTTTTTAGCTAAAGGTCTAAAAGCACATAACAGGGTGAAATCTTTTGAAATTATAAAAGATGATGATTTTTATATCTATGAAATTCAAAGGACCGAATACGAAGATCACATTATTGTTGTATTAAGCGACGATTATTACTTTGGAGATTATTCAAAATTGATCGTACATCCTATTTTGAAAAAAGGAGGATTTATTTTGATAGCGCGACCTGAGGCTGTTTTTCAAGACGAAAATGATTCTGAAAAAAAAATTGGAATAGGTAAGATCGGGAAATTATACGGCGCTTTAAATAAAAAAGATTATTGGAATTACATTGTACCTCCGCCGAAACCTAATTTTAACCGCTAACAAAAAAGACTTCCGAAGTTTTCAAAACTTCGGAAGTCTCATCAAATTTATCTTTCGGACTTTACTGGCTTTCCCGTCTTTCGGATTAAACCAATTACGCCGTATAACCCAGTATTTTCAACACCTGCTTACTATTCTGTTCTTCACCAAAAACTTCGAAGTTAAACGTTTCGTCGCGATTGCGGCGAATGATTACATGTTTGGGTGATGGCAGCAAACAGTGGTGAATTCCGCCATATCCGCTTAATACTTCCTGATAAGCGCCGGTGTTAAAGAAACCCAGGTATTGTACCTTACGTGTTTTAGGCATAAATACGCTGTTCATGTGCGCTTCCTGGTTGTAATAATCCTGCCCGTCGCAGGTGATGCCGCCAAGGTTAACACGTTCGTATTCCGAATCCCAGTTGTTTATCGGCAGTAAGATGTATTTTTGATTTAACGCCCAAACATCAGGCAAATTAGTGATGAATGATCCGTCAAGCATCAACCATCTTTCGCGGTCGTTTTGTTGTTTGCGGCCTAATACTTTGTATAGGATACCTGAAGCTTCTGCAACGGTATATTTACCAAACTCGGTAATAATATCTGGTTCTTCGGTATCATTATCGGCACAAATTTCTTTTATCCGGCTCACAATTTCGTTGATCATGTATTCATAATCAAAATCAAAAACCAATGAGTCTTTAAAAGGCATGCCGCCGCCAATGTCCAATGTATCTAAATGCGGGTTTATTTTTTTGAATTTGCAGTACAACGTTACATACTTTTCAAGCTCGTTCCAGTAATATGGGGTATCGGAAATACCGGAGTTGATAAAGAAATGTAATAGTTTAACTCTGAAATTCGGATTACCTTCTATCTTGTTATAATAAAAATCGATAATATCCTCCATACGCACACCTAAACGCGAGGTATAGAATTGCGAATCGGGCTGCTCTTCTGCCGCTATACGGATACCCAGATTACATGGAGTATCCATTTCAATCTCGTCATCGTACAGGTTAAATTCTTCCTTGTTGTCTAATACAGGGATAATGTTTTTAAACCCATCGTGCAGCATATCAATAATATACTGTTTGTACTGGAAAGTTTTAAACCCGTTACATATTACCGTGATATCTTTAGTAACTGCACCTTTTTTCTCCAGCGCATCAATCATCGGCATATCAAATGCGGATGATGTTTCCAGGTGGATCTCGTTTTTAAGCGCTTCTTCAACAATGTGCTTAAAATGCGAGCTTTTGGTACAGTAACAATATTTATAGCTGCCGCGATAGTTGTTTTTAACTATCGCCTGCTGAAACAACAGTTTTGCCTGCTGTATTTTTTTTGAAATGATGGGAAGGTAAGTAAAGCGCAGGGGGGTACCATACGTTTCAATCATTTCCATTAAATTGAGGTCGTGAAAATAAAGTTCATCCTCAATGATCTCAAAACCTTCTTGCGGAAACCCTACACTCAGGTCAAGAAACTCTTCGTAACTCTGCATTTATTAAAATTTTGGCAAATGTAATTTTTAAACACAATAATAGGTGTATTGTTAGTGTAATTTTTTGTTTATCGCCCAATGTCGATGTTTTACCGAATTAATATGTCGTTTCACCGGATTTAGATTGTCATTTCTTTTGTGTCGAATAGTTTTGTAGCATAAAATCGACAATATGAAAACTAAAACTATATTAATATCAGGGGCCAGCGTTGCAGGCCCGGCACTGGCTTTTTGGCTTAGCAGATACGGGTTTAAGCCAACAATTGTTGAGCGGGCACCGGCAATAAGGCAGGGTGGCTATGCGATAGATTTCCGCGGCGTGGCCATGGAGGTGCTGGAAAAAATGGATATAGTAAAAGAAATAAAAAAGTATGAGACAAGGGCAGGGAAGATCATTATTGTGGATAAAAACAACAGGAAACTTGCCAGCATGCCCGACGGCTTTACCAGCGGCGAGCTGGAAATTTTAAGGGGCGATTTAGCCAATGTATTTTACGAAGCAACAAAGGAAGACACGGAATATATTTTTGATAACTCCATCACCAGCATGCTGCAAACCGCTAACGGCGTTGAGGTGGCCTTTAGCAGCGGCGAGTCGCGTAAATTCGACCTTGTGATTGGCGCCGACGGCCTGCACTCAAACGTTAGGGCACTTGCTTTTGGTGACGAACAGAAGTTTCACCATCATTTGGGAATTTACTTTGCCGTGTTTACAACAGCCAACTTTATGAATCTGAAGGATATGGCGGGCCTTTATTATGGCTCTTTAGGTAGGCGAGCAGGCGTGTTTAGTGTGCGGAAGGACACCGCTGCCCAGGCCAGCTTTTATTTTGTTTCGCCAAAATTTGATTACAATTATCGTGATATCAATGCGCAAAAACAGATCATCCGTGAAAAGTTTGCAGGTGAGCAATGGCAAATCCCTCAAATGCTTCAACATATAGATGATGCATCAGATTTCTATTTTGATTCGGTAAGCCAGGTACGGATGGACAGGTGGTCAAATGACCGCATCGCGTTGCTGGGCGATGCAGGGTATTGCGCCTCGCCAATGTCGGGAATGGGTACCAGTATGGCTGTAACGGGAGCTTATATCCTGGCCGGTGAGCTTAAAGAAGCCGATGGCGACTATTCAATCGCTTTTGCGCGATACGAAGAAAAAATGAGGCCATTTGTAACTGCTGCCCAAAAAATGGCGGAAGGTGCGGAATGGTTTGTGCCGACAACGAGGTTTAAGCTATGGATGAGCCGCCAGATATGGAAGATTTTACCACATACACCATGGAAAAATATGATGATAGAGATGCCGATGAAAGTGGCTACTACGATAAAAATTAAAGACTACGGGACTGAACAAATACCCGACGTAGCCTATGATTTGGGTTGAAGCTGGTTTTTCAGCCGGAGGTAATTATGATATCTCCGGTAAATGTACTTCTGCCATCATACAGCGCGCGCTGCCACCGCCGTTGGTTTCAATGGTATTAATATCACCATATACCAATTTACCATATTTCCCCAACGTGGTTTTCTGTTCTCCCGATAACGCATTAAATGCGTTTTGCGACATTACAATCAAGGTTTCGGCCGCTTTATTTTTAACCTCCAGCATATTGCCGGCAAATTGGTTCATCTGCTCAAAAGAAATTTCAATAATTTCTTTTTGGGTTGATCGGAGCGATTCAGTAACCACCACTTTCTCGTGTGGATTCGGGATGCTATCCATACAAATAACAGCGAATTGGCTCCCCAGGCACATTAAAACATTGGTATGATAGATAGCCACGCCTTGCTGATCAACTGCATCAAAGCAAATAGCAGTGTAATCGGCGTGCTCGCAAAATAACTCTAATACCTTTTTATCCGTGCGGGGAGAAATACAGGCATAAGCTATTTTATTCTCCCTGTCGAGCACCATACTGCCGGTACCTTCCAAAAACTTGCCTTCATTTTCAAAACGACTCAGGTCGATAATATGTTTAACAGCAAAACGGTCTTCCAGTTGGGCAATAATATCCTCCCGGCGTTCTAACCGGCGGTTTTCGGCCTGCATAGGGTATAAAAAAATTCCGCCATCAGCATGAAATGATACCCAGTTATTAGGGAAAATGGAATCGGGTGTATAGGGTTGCGGTGTATCATCAATAACGGTAACATCAACACCGTTTTTACGGAGCATATTTACCATGCCATCAAACTCAAGCGTGGCTTTTTCATTTACGCCATTTTTATCAGCGTTACGATTTTGGAAAGCGTTGCTACCGGCTGTTTCTTCGTTAAACCCAAAGTTTACGGGGCGGATCATTAATATATGCGAGGTGGACTGGTTGTTAGTCATTGGTCATTATTTTTTCGTCTGAATCAGAATTTACAGAATTTTTAAATTAACAGAATTATTAGCGGGCGTACATTCTAAAAATTCTTAAATTCTGTAAATTCTGATTCAGACAATTATAAAATTGCATCCCTCAAAAGCGGCATACTCATACAATGGAAACCACCACGTGCTCTTGAAAGCTCAGACGATGGCATTAATATCAATGTATCTTTCATTTCCTGTGGATTGATTTCATCATTCTCAAATTTCTGCAGCAGGTCACTAACCTTTATTACGTCAAATCCGCGCTGTTTAAAGGCTTCAACTGTTTTATCATTACGGTCATAGCCTAATACAACGCCTTCTTTTACCGCCAGTAAATTGCATGAGTCTGTCCATTGTTCGCGGGCATCAAAAGGGAAAGTATTGTTGCCGGAATAGATGAATTGGGTTTTAGTTTTGCTTTGCAGGTCCTTTTGGCTTATGTCATTTAATAAATCCTCAATACAATCAAATGTTTTGGGTTTCTTTCCGTTTTCAAACTGCACAATTTCGGGTCTGTCTTTTGATTTTTTGTCGGCAAACCAGGCGGCTGGTTCCTGGCTTTCAATAGGACCTTCTGTAATTGCTAAAGAGCGCAGCAATACCCACATATCACGTTTAACCTGGGTGAAAATAGTATCAATGTGCATATAATCCCGCTTATGCGGAATTTTCACGATGGTTACCTTTTTAACAACATTATTGGCAAACAGTAATTTTATAGCCTCGTTTGCCCCACTAACTGATGTACGTTCGCTACAGCCTATTATTAAATGCTGCGGACTCACCATCATTACGTCACCACCTTCCAATGTGGTTTTTTCTTCGTTATCCTCGCCGGGGCGCAAAAAATGCTGAACGGTTTCTGGGATCTCCAGTATGTTATCGCGATAAGCGGCAAATAAAGGGTGATTAAAGAATATATACCTTACCAATAGCGTTTCACGTGCCCTTGCTTTTTTGGCCGGTTTATTTAGCAGCATGTAGTTATTAATGGCTATGCCTATATCCCTCGAAAAAATGAGGTTAGGAATAGGCGCGAAGATCATTTCATCTGCTGTTAATGATCCCGAAATGATGATTTTGGCCAGTTCAACTGGATCGGTATCAATCAACCTTAATTGTAGGCGATAATTACAGCTCTCAATAGCACAAACGGAAGCCACCAGCTTTTTGCGGACATCGCCTTCGCGCAAAATATCTTCCAGCAGTGTTTGAATTTCAATTACTTTGGTTGATGCATGGAAGTCTTTATTATCAGGCTTAAAAAAAGAACGTCGGTTTTTTTCTGCATCTATATTTTTTAGCTTTCCTTTAATCTTCTCAGGATCAAGAAAATACATTAATAGTTTAACGTAGTAGTCGTATTCGTTTTTGCGCATGGTATCCAGGTGCACAATATCTTCAAAAAGCCAATCCTGGGCTTTTGAGGGTACAACTTTCCCCAATCCATCATCCGGACTGTGGATCAACAAAGTGCGCAGAGTGCCAATTTCGGATGTTACATCTAATTTAAAATCGCTGTTGCTTAATATCATAAATGGTTTGTAGTAGAAGCAAATATAGTGATTTAGTGGTAAGAGGGTTGGAAATAGCCCGAAAGTCGGGGAAGCCCCGGAAAGTCCGGAAGAAAGTTTATTTAGTGTTAAAAAAAAACTTTTCAAGTGGGGGCTTCACTAACTCCTTAAAATGGGAATAAGATTAACTAAAGATGTTTGGCTATTAAAAAAACTGTAAAGTCGGTGGATTAAACCATTAATTAATAACTTTTATTTGAGAAACTATAATGTAACCATATCTTCCCAATGCAGTAGTATCGTGCATCCAATTCAGACTAACATTTATTGGAAATTTAGTATTTGGATTAATGCCCAATTGTTGTAAGCTTGCGTTAATATCATAGCGCGGTGGAGCGTTTTTAGTAGTATCGTTCTTAATTGTTATAAAAAGCCCACCACATTCAGCGCACGTTCTGGGGTCATAGCCAGTTATAACTCCTTGACTTTGATATGGGCTCACCTGCGTCTTTTTGCAGGAAATAAAAATCAACCCTAAGCAAACAATAAAAATAATTTTTTTCATTTGTCTTTATAACGCATACGCGCAAATAAGAAGTTACGCTACAAATAAAAATAATAAAATTAAATTCAAACGGAGACACTACTCAAATTCAATCATTCCAACTTTCAGACTAAAATGATTAATTTTGGCGGATGAATTTTATTATTGAGGCTACCCTTAACGCTGTTAAACAATTATATAATACTGATATTGCTGCCGGTGATGTAAATCTGCAGGAAACCCGTAAAGAGTTTGAAGGACAGATTACCATTGTTACTTTCCCGTTCACCAAATTCTCTAAAAAATCGCCCGAACAGACCGGGAACGAAATTGGCGCCTGGCTGCAAAATGAATTGGAGCAGGTTTCGGCCTTCAATGTGATAAAAGGTTTTTTAAATATCTCGCTAACTGATTCCTTTTGGATAGATAAACTATATACCGAAATTTTACCTGATGATTTTGCTGTTATTGAGCCCAACGGGCAAAAAGTAATGGTTGAATATTCATCGCCCAATACCAATAAACCTTTGCATTTGGGCCATGTGCGCAATAATTTGCTGGGTTATTCGGTATCGGAGATTTTGGCCGCAGCAGGATATGAAGTAATAAAGGCAAACCTGGTTAATGACCGTGGAATACATATCTGTAAATCAATGCTGGCCTGGCAAAAGTTTGGTGAAGGCGAAACGCCGCAATCATCGGGTATGAAAGGTGACCATTTGGTTGGAAAATACTACGTGATCTTCGACAGGGAATATAAATTGCAGATTGAAGCGCTAAGAGCTGCCGGTCAAACGGAAGATGAAGCCAAAAAGAACGCTCCATTGATCAAAGAGGCGCAGGAAATGCTTCAAAAATGGGAGGCAGGTGATACAGAGGTAATCAGCCTTTGGAAAACCATGAACAATTGGGTTTATACAGGCTTTGCTACTACCTATAAAAAATTAGGCGTAAGCTTTGATAAATTCTACTACGAATCTGATACTTATTTATTAGGTAAGGATGTTATAGATGAAGGGCTGAAAAAAGGTGTATTTTTCAGAAAAGAAGATAATTCGGTATGGATTGACCTTTCCGACGAAGGCCTTGATCAAAAACTTGTATTACGATCAGACGGCACATCGGTATATATGACCCAGGATATGGGAACTGCACAGTTAAAGTATAATGACTACCATGCTGATAAATCCATTTATGTGGTTGGGAACGAGCAGGATTATCATTTTAAGGTATTATTCTCCATTTTGAAGAAATTAGGGAAAGATGGGTCGGATGGGTTATTCCACTTATCGTACGGCATGGTCGACCTGCCATCGGGTAAAATGAAATCGCGCGAAGGTACTGTGGTAGATGCAGATGACCTGATGGATGAAATGGAGAAAACCGCCAAAGAGCAAACCGATGCTGCGGGTAAAGTTGATGACTTTAGCGAAGATGAAAAACAGCATCTATACCATATTATAGGAATGGGTGCTTTAAAATACTTCCTGTTAAAGGTTGATCCTAAGAAACGTTTGTTATTTGACCCTAATGAATCGGTTGATTTCCAGGGGCATACCGGGCCGTTCATTCAATATACTCACGCACGTATCCGTTCTGTTTTAAACAGGTCAAGTATCGCTGATCTAAATACCTACAACGATTTAGCTGTAGAAGAGCGCGATCTTATTGTAGCCTTAACACAATTTACAGAAATTATAAAAGCTGCCGCTGAAGCGTACAGTCCTGCGGTTATTGCCAATTATGTATATGAGCTGGCAAAAATCTATAACAAGTTTTATCACGAAAAATCTATTTTACAGGCAGAGAATGAAGAAGCAAAGCAATTCAGGCTTCGTCTTTCAGCTGCATCAGGAAAGGTGATTAATAAAGGAATGAAGTTACTGGGTATTGAAGTACCGGAAAGGATGTAGTTATCAGTGGGCAGTTTGCAGTTAGCCATCAGTTTACAGTTATAAGTAGGCAGTTTGCAGTACTAATATTATTTGAAAGACTTAGTACTGCAAACTTATTTTCAACTGCCTACTGCTAACTGAAAACTGCCTACTGATTATCAATCCCAGTGGCCTTTGTGCCAGGTGTACCCTTTTGAGCCATGTTCCCATGATCCGCGGGAGTAAGTATGACCTTCTTTTGGTTTATCCCAATGGCCGTGTCCGTAAACATAATGTCCGCCACTATAGGCCCACTCGCCGTCAATCCATACTGCGCCGGCATAGGGGGCGGCTGGTCTTTCGTAAACCGGCTCAACCGGTTGCTCTGCTACATAATAACTTCCTGCGCATGATGACAGGAATAAGGAACCGGCCAAAGCGGCCATTATTCCTAATTTAGATATTGTTTTCATTTGGTAAGATGTTTTTGTACTTAATAGGACAAACAACTACCAAAAAAGTTTAAAATATCAACGTTTGAATTTGTCGGCCACTACCAAATCCTTGCTGCCAGCCAGATACTTATAAAAACCGCCACCCGATTTAACGCCCGTATTGCCCGCTGTTACCATATTAACCAGTAGGGGGCAAGGCGCATATTTTTGATTGCCAAAACCAGTATATAATACATTTAATATAGCAAGGCATACATCCAAACCAATAAAATCTGCCAGTTGTAAGGGCCCCATCGGGTGCGCCATGCCCAGCTTCATAACCGTATCAATTTCTTCAACGCCTGCAACACCTTCATACAGGGTATAAACGGCTTCGTTTATCATGGGCATTAAAATGCGGTTGGCTACAAAGCCAGGGTAATCGTTCACCTCAACCGGAGCTTTGTCTAATTGTCGGGACAATTCCATAACAATATCGGTAACCTCATCGGTAGTGGCGTAACCCCTGATAACTTCAACCAGTTTCATTACGGGTACAGGGTTCATAAAGTGCATGCCTATCACATTTCCGGGGGTTTTTGTTACTGAAGCAATTTTGGTGATAGATATTGACGAAGTGTTTGACGCCAGTATGACATCAGCCTTGCTAAACTCACTTAACTGCCTGAATAAATTAAGCTTAATATCCTGATTTTCGGTAGCGGCCTCAATTACAAGGTCTGCATTGGCAACGGCTGTTTTAAGGTCGGTAAAAACGGTGATGTTTTTTAGCGTATCGGCTTTGAGCCTCTCGTCAATAATTTCCTTTTTTACCTGCCTGTCAAGGTTGTTTGTAATGGTTTGTATGGCGCGGTCTAATGCCTGCGGATCAACATCAACCAATGCAACGTTAAAACCGTGCTGGGCAAATGTGTGCGCTATGCCATTTCCCATTGTACCCGAACCTATTACAGCAATATTTTTCATGATATAGTTTTATCAATAATATAAAGAGTCTGCCGGTTTTATTTACAGTGTTATATAATCCCCGGCTTGTATAATTGTACCTTTATCAATGGTGTTATACTCGGGTATATGACCTAATTCAACAGCCCCGGTGTAATTTAAAATATATTCTGTTGATGATGCGTCTTTCGCGCCGTTAAAAATGATGCCTTTTAAAGCTATGCCGTATTGTTTTAACGTATATACCGATAGTAATGTGTGGTTTATGCTTCCCAAATAACTTTTTGAAACCAATATAACTTCAGCATCTAGTTGCTTTATCAGGTCGATCATTAAAAAATCGTTGTTCAGCGGAACCATTAAGCCGCCAGCGCCTTCAATAATTAAGGTGTTATTTGTTTTTGGGGCGATAATTTCGGCCGGTTGTAGGGTAATTCCATCAATAGCCGCTGATTTGTGGGGCGAAAATGGCTGCGTTAATCTGTAAGTTTCGGGATGGAAAACAGAGGTCTGATTGCTGATCAATTTTTTTACCGAAAGGGTATCGCTATTATCCAGATCACCGGATTGTATGGGTTTCCAGTAGTCAGCCTTTAGTTTTTCAACTAAAATTGCCGAAACAATGGTTTTTCCTATACCTGTCCCTATCCCGGTAATAAATATTGGTTTATGAGGCATTCGTAAATTTATTTAAAATATCGGTCAATAATACAATGTCGCTTTCGGCATTAAATGAGTGCAGGCAAATTCTTATTCTTTCGCTTCCTTTAGGCACCGTAGGGCTTAAAATAGCGCGCACATCCAATCCGCTATTTTGCAAATTTAAGGCAACTTCCTTCGCTTTTTCGTTACTGCTTAATACCAGGCATTGTATGGCACTGTCGCTATTAATTAGCGGGTAAACGTCATTAGGAACTATTTTTTGTTTAAAAAGGGATATGTTATTTTTAAGCGACGTTATTTCTGCAGATGCTTCTTGCATTAATTCATAACTCATTTTTATAGCAGCCAGCTGATGAAATGACTGTGCAGTTGTATAAACAAAGGAGCGTGCAAAGTTTATCAGATAGTTTTTTAACAAACTACTGCCTAATACAATTGCACCATGGCAACCCAAAGCTTTACCAAAGGTCACTATGCGAGCAAAGATCCGAAGGCTTAACTCCGGGGTAATTATTCCGAAACGGTACAGGCCAACAGCATGCGCTTCGTCAACAATTAAATGGGCATTGTATTTTTCTGTTAGCTTTAATATTTCATCAATAGGAGGGGTGTCGCCATCCATGGAGTAAACGCTTTCAATAGCTACAAAACAATTGCCGGTGGCATGCTTTAATTTGCCCTCTAAGCTAATTAAATCATTATGTTTAAAGGTGTACCTATTGGCATAACTTAAACGTGCCCCGTCAATTATGGAGGCATGTATCAATTCATCAGTTATAATGGTATCCCCACGCTGAGGTAAACAGGAAAATAAACCCACATTAGCATCATATCCCGAATTGAATATCAGCCCGGCATCACTTCCGTGGAGGGCCGCGATGCTTTTTTCCAGATCCTCCGCATACGCCGAATTGCCCGATAGCAATCTGGAGCCGGTTGAGCCATTTAAAGCGTGTTCGTTGCGGTTTATTTCTTCATCAATTTTGTTTTTTAAAATAGGCGAGCGGGCAAAACCCAGATAATCGTTTGAGCAAAAATCAACCATGCCGCCAGTTATCTTAAGCGATCTGTAGATTCCGGCCTGCCGTCTTTCTTCTAATTTTTTTTCGATAAATGTTTCTGCAGGTTTCAATGGCTCAAATTTTGGCTAAAATAAAAAAAGCACCCCGGTTATGGAGCGCTTTTAAAAATTAGTTAAAAATTTGGAGGTTAATTACCACCACCGCCGCCTTGCTGCATTTTAGCGCGGCGTTCATCAATCATTTTTTGATATTCAACAGCCTGATCAGGGGTTAAAACCGCTTTAACCTGGTCGTTCGAAGCCTGCATTATGGGGCGCATGGCCGATCTGTCGGCACCTGCTGTACGTAAACTATCCATTTTGGTAGACATCGTTTGATAGATAGCGGTAATTTTTGCTGTCTGATCATCATTTAATTTTAATTGCGTTTGCAACTGTTTAGCCCTATCCGCTGGACTCATCCTCATGCCGCCACCTTGTGCCCGGCAAACTGCTGTAACTCCTAAAAGGAAGCAGCACATCAACAAAATTTTTCTCATCTTTTTCGGTTTTAATGTATAGATAAAGATAATGCCTAAAGGTTTAATAACGGGGATGTAACTTAATTGTTGCTATTGGGGAGGGGGGCTCATTAGTTCACTCGTTCATTAGTTCATTGGTGGATATTGTATAATTTTTTTGATCGTCAACCTTAAATATGCCCAAATCATAAACCTATTAAGAATAACGCCGGGCTATTTAGCCGGCAAGAGCTATTGAACTATTTACCAATGAACTAATGAACGAGTGAACCAATGAACAAGTTAATTCTGCTGTAAATTCGAAATAGACCGCTGCATTTGTGCCATCATGGTAGTTAAACTTTCCAGGGTAGGCTCTGGGGTAGGCATTGGCAGGTGTGTTGATATGTAGGCTTTGGCTTTCCAGATTTCTAAAATATCTTCGGCGCCTATCTCATAAGGTTCATAAACCGGATTGTCAGAAACCAGTTTCAGTTTTTTATTCTCTTTATATTTATTGCCTATGCGTTTATATACTACACCTTCGGTTTTAGATACCACAACGTAGGTTTCCGCAGTTTTTACGTCGGCCCAGTTTTCAACATACTCGCCTATAATAATACTGCCTGATTGTAACGGAAGCATGGAGTCGCCTTTAATTTCGAAAGCGCGGTATGTTCCCTGGTTAAACATTGGCAGATAAAACTTGGGCAATTTTGCTACATATTCAGGGTCGGCGTATCCGTTCAGATAGCCTGCGCTTGCCTTCATCGGAACCAATTCGATGTTCTCGTTATCGTCTTTATCAACAGAGATACTTAAAACGCGCAGGTTAGCAGGGTTACCCTTTGGCTTTGGTGCCCATTTTTCGTCGATGATTTCATTAATAAAATCATCTATAGAGATGTCAAAATATAATGCTATTTTTTTTAGTAAATCATATTTTGGGTCGGCCCGTTCCTCTTCGTAAGCACCTACAAGTGACCTTTTTATGCCTATCTCATCAGCAAATTGCTGTTGTGTAAGGCCTTTCTTTTTGCGGAGGAATTTAATATTTGAAGGAATATTTGACATAAAATTTGGAATTGCTAAAATTATTAGTATTTTTATGCTCATAAAATTAGTAATTATTTTTTAACCAGCAAAACTTTATTATCAATGAAACGCTTTATTTATATTATAACCGACAGAAACCGCAATAATTTACACGTTGGCCTTTGTTCAGACCTGTTAAAAACACTTGATTTTTACCGTCAGATGCCCACTTTGTTTTTTGATAACTCAAAGCAGCTTAACCGTTTGGTTTATTTTGAAGAGATAAATACCGAAGAACAGGCAATGGAAAGGTTTAAAATGGTGAGCACTTATACAAGGCCACAAAAAGAAAAAATGATCAGACCTGTTAACCCTGACTGGGTAGATCTGACCATTGGATTAAATTTTGAAAGTGGAGTAAGAGTGAGGCCGCAACTTCGCCCGTCAATTAACGCCACCCGCAGAGCAATTACTTTTTAATAAATTTTAAAGCACCCGAATTCATGCAATACCTTTTACCACCACGATCTGCGGGCCCGTCGTCAAAAACATGGCCGAGGTGTAAACCGGTGCTGCGTTCAATAACTTCGTCGCGCTCCATGCCGTCGCTGTTATCCTGTACAATTTCTATTTTTTTTGGGTCGACGGGTTTTACAAAACTTGGCCAGCCGGTGCCGCTGTCAAATTTATCGTCCGAACTAAATAAAACTTCGCCTGTGGCAGCGCTTACATAAACACCTTTTTCTTTGTTTTCATCATACGCGTTATGAAACGGAGACTCGGTGCCGCTTTCAACCATTATGTGATATTGGTTGGCTGTAAGTATTTTTTTCCACTCGGCTGGCGTTTTGCTCATTTTACGCTTGGAATCGTATTGCTTTAACTGCTGGCCGCTAATTTGCTGACAACCAAATGCTGTAATAGCACTCAGTAAAATAACTGCTAAGATTGACTTCTTCATTGAATATTTTTTAATAATATAAATAGAATGTACACCGTTTTGAGGTTGTACAACATTAATTACGTAAAAATCTTCCAGCGGGTTGTCACAGCCCCGTCTATTTAAATAGGCTTTATTTTGGGTATAAGTACAGCGTTTACAACATGCAACATACCATTGCTTTGCTGAATATCAAATTTGCTGATGATGCTTTCGCCACCATTTTCATCAATTAAAACAATATTACGGTTGTTGTCAATTTTAGCTATTAGCTTACTACCTGCAATTGTGGTAAAAGTAGCCTCTCCATTACTCGAGTTGATTTTTCTTTGAATATCCTTTACGCTTAATCTTCCGGCTACGGCATGATAAGTAAGCAAGTAACTTAAATCAAACTTATGGCTAGGTTTTAAAAGCGTATCCAATGCTCCAGCAGGCATTTTCCCAAAAGCATCATTGGTTGGTGCAAATATGGTAATAGGGCCTTTGCTTTTAAAGGTTTCGGTTAAACCAGCATTTTCTATCGCATTAACTAATACAGAATATTCTTTTGATTGTGTTATATTTTCAATTACGTCATTTGACGATATCATTGCAGTGCCATCAACTATCTTTATTTTCCCCCACTTAGCTTTCACTGTATCAACCACCGGCTCATTAACAATAGTTTTTTGTGCCGACGCCTGTGTAACGCTAAAAGCAAGAAGAATAAATGCCATCCATCTCTTCATTGCGCAAAACTAATATAAAAACATTTAATTGATGATCTTTATGGTCTTTCTAATGGCATTCTAAGGTCAATTTTATGTCACGTGTTTACGACCTTGTAAAAATATAGTCTTTGCCTCTCTGTATCAATAACTTTTCGTCTTTTCAAGCCCTATAATGCATTAAATTACCACCCTGGTGTAAATCCTAAACCAAATACAGGCTTGGTAACATCGGTACGGTTAAACGGAAATGCCAGGTATGGTTCTAATATAAATGCACCGAATACATTTACCCTAACTGATACACCTGCGCTGGTGGCCGGCACACGTTGATTAGGATTATATAAAGTTTGCCCGGTAACAGGATCTTTACCAATAGCATCGGGCCCCGATTGGAATTTAATCTGGTCGCCTGAGTTCCAGGCCAAGCCGGCATCAAAAAATACATTTACTTCGGTAAATAGAAATTTCGATTTAAACTGTGAAAGTTTTTCGGGGCCGGTAAGTGGTAGGCGGATTTCAAAATTGGCTACTGCGATCCGGTTTCCTGATAGCTGATCAATAGTAAAGCCATTAGAAGGGGTTTTGCCGTTTCCGTTATAAAACGTTTGCGACTCATACCCGCGAATCAGGAACGGATAACCAACATATAACTGGTAAATGTTACCCGTTTCCCCAAAACGCCCATAACCATATAAGCGGGCAGCAAAGGTAACTGGTGCAACCCGTACATATTCGCGCAGATCAATTGTTGGCGCAAAAAATTTATAGGTCCCAAAATCGTATTCAGCTTGTATGCGGTAACGGTAGCCGTTTAGTGGCGAGGCAACGCCAAAAAATGAATTATCGCCTACGAGGGCAGTGTTTATATTGTAAATAGTAAATGGGGTTAAAACAACGCCATTGTTGGTCGTCTCTGAATTATAAACAGAATTGGCGATATGAGTATGTGTATTATTAAGCACATTGCCAACAGTATCATAAATAGTAGTATAACGATCAACTCTGTAATAATAGACAGCTACTCCGGTGCCAAACTCAACCCGGGTTTTTTTGGTAATAGGATAGGAGGTAAACAGAGAAAGCTGATCCTGAAAAATGCGGATAAGGTCAAAATTTTCAGCAATAGCAGGAATAGACTTGCCACCGTTAATATAAGTGGTACCTACTGTGCTATAATTTGCAGTTTGAAACGGAATATGCGAAATACTTGCTCCAAAATTCCACCGGGCTTGCTGGTTAATATAGGTGAATTGGCCACCAAAATCATAAATCTCGCCGTTTATGGCAATACCTGCATACATTTGGTTACGCCCTAAAATATCGCTGAATACACCTTGAATACCACTTGACAAGCCTGTACCATATTGTGTTACCGTTGCACCCACACCGCTGCTTGCCAGGTAATCCATTTTAAACTTTGGTTTGTAAGGCACATTTTTTATAGAGTCGGCTGGGATTTTGGGGTAGGCCAGGTAGTTGTTGAGGTTTGAATTGATCAGATCGACCCCTACAGAACGTGCCGGCGGTAGCAGCGCGGCATCAAAATTAGTGGCTTGCCCATCAACTACTTTAGCAGTAAAATCAGATGCCTTTGCATTGTAAAGGGAATATTTTTGAGCACGGTAATAGGAGTAAACAATATCATTATTGTTTGATATACTTAAAGCCGGAGAATATTCTGTAATGCCCGAAATACCGGTAAACAGGTCCGTCATTTGTTCAACTTTGCCCGTAGCGGGGGTGTAACGGTACATGTTGCGGAATCCATCCCTGTTAGAAAGGAAATAGATCTGCGTACCATCAGATGAATATTGCGGATTTAAATTATTGGCACCGTTAAACAACTTAATATCGGTTATTTTGCCAGTAGCCGGATCCAGTTCGGCAAGGTTCATGGTAATATCCTGCGATAGGGTTTGATCATAGGTAGTTCTATCGCTCGAGAAAATAATCTTTTTGCCATCTCGCGAAAAGCTTGGCTGATAATCAGAATATTTATCGTTGGTTAATTGCTTAACCGATTTGGTTTCAAAATTATACATGTATAAATCGCCCTGTCCTTCGGCAAGACCCTGAAATACAACGTTTTTTCCATCGGGCGACCATGACAGGTTGCTGAACTGCTCGGCTTTGCCCATAGAGACATCATCTAAAATTGAACCTGATGCTACATCAACCACCAGCATCCGGTTGCGTCCTTTGTTAAATACGCTAAAGGCAAACCTTTTGCTATCAGGCGACCACGTGCCGGCAGATTCTATAAAGTTAAACTCATCAATATGTGTGTTTGAGATCTTGCTTGTCAGCTTCCGTATGATATTCCCCGTTTTAGCATCCGCCAGGAAAAGATCGACAGTAAATAAATTCTTCTCGGACAAAAACGCGAGGTATTTACCATCGGGGCTTATGGATGGAGCAACATTTAGTTTGCCGGAGTTTTTTTCGTCAATTACCCTGTGCCCAACCGGAACCTGGGCCGTATCTTTTAAATATGGCTTATAAGTGGCCTCGATGCTGTTTTTCCAAAGACTCGAAAGCGTTTTATCGTCGTAACCAAAAGTGCGCTTTATGCTATAACCCAAGCCATAGCGGGCCGTGTTTTTAAAGAAGGGGATGATTACGGTATCTCCGTAAGTTGAACCAATAAATGCCCAAAAGGCTTCACCATACCGGTATGGGAAATATTTATTGCTTTCGGTAAGGTCCTTAACGGTGGGGATATCATGATTGAGATAGGCATCGCGCATCCACATAGCCGTGTATGAATCCCGTTTACCAAGCGAAAGATATTCGGCCATACCTTCAATCATCCACAAAGGCAAATTATTGATGTTTTCGAAGCTTGCCGAATCGCGGCCAAGCAGCAGATGGTATTGAAATGCGTGTACCAGTTCGTGCCCAATTACGTGCCGGGTCATCTGGTTGGTTTCCATTACCGGCATAACCACACGGTTTTTTAATCCCTCGGTAACACCGCCTGTCCCCACATCAATTTCCCCGTCTATAGCCGTAGTTTGCTGAAAATCGGGATGATTGGCATATAGGATAATAGGATTAGGCTTCTTAAAGGTATCCCTGAAGATTTGTTGATGCAACGTATACCAAAGCTCGCTCTCCTGCGCAAAACGCTTGAGCATGCTATCATTTTTTAAATAATAGTAAATTTCAAAGTGAGGGGTTTTGTAAACCTTGAACTTAAGGTTTTTATAACGCACTTTATTTTGCCCAAAGTATTGTGCTTTTGCCTGGAGGCTGAATAGTAATGAACCAATGCCGCAAAATAATATGAACAGGTACTTTTTAATGATGATAAGGGGAAGGAAGCGTTTATTCATATAGGTAGATTAATAGAATAAGGGCTAATTTAGTTAAAAGTTGATTATGTTGGATTAGGCTGATTAAGTTAACAGGCAGATTTATTAAAATTAACAATCAGCATACATAAACTCAATCAACCTATATTAAATATCCAATAATCCGCTGTTAACGGTTTTGTTTTTCATCTTCGGGCTGCGGCAGTACCGGCGGGGCCTGCTGCTCTATGTTAGTGGTATCATTTGGCCTGAATAAGCTATCAGTTGAATCAGAATCGACTGCGAGGTGTGGCGAAGGACAATCGTACTTTTTGGTGATCTTTACCCATGGTTTAGGGAACAACCCATAAGTATAACCCGATTTTGGATCGGCATACACCCTTTGCATAAACGAGCCGAAAATAGGAAGCGCTGTATGTGAGCCTTCGCCGGTTTCGGAGGTTGTGAAATGCACGCTGCGGTCATCGGCACCAACCCATACGCCGGTTACAAGGTCTTTTGTGATACCCATATACCAGCCATCAACATAACCTGTTGATGTGCCTGTTTTGCCGCCTATCTGGTTGTCTTTTTTCCATAATCCAGGATATTCCCAAAGCGCCTGTGAGGTGCCTCCGGGTTCTTCCATACCACCTCTGAACATATAAAGCATCAGCCAGGCCGTTTCTTCACTTAAAACCCTTTCTGATTTTAGTTTGAACTCAGCCAGCAAATTTCCATCCTGATCGGTAATTTTTGTTACCAGTATAGGGTCAATTTTTTCGCCTTTGTTTAAAAACGTACTGTAGGCGCGCACCATTTCATAAACCGATACGTCATTTGAGCCTAATGATACCGATGGCACTGATCTTAAAGGACTTTCTATACCGCATTTATGCGCATACTCAACAATTTTATCCCATCCAACCTTTTCAGTTACCTGGGCGGTAATAGAGTTTACCGATTTGCCCATTGCCCAGCGCAACGACATATCCTGGTAGGAAAATTTAAAATCGGCATTTTTAGGTTCCCAAACCTGTTCTCTACCTTCGTCGGTATATTTTATCGAAACTGGTTTATCGGTAAACACATCGCAAGGGCTAAAGCCATTATCAATGGCAGTTAAATAAGCAAATGGCTTAAATGTTGAACCAGCCTGACGTCTTGATTGGTTTACGTGATCGTAATTAAAGTATTTATGGTCAATGCCACCCACCCAAACTTTTATTTTGCCTGTTGTGGGTTCAATGGTCATCATACCGGTATTTAAAATACGGGTATAGTATTTTATGGAGTCAACGCTGGAAAATGTAGTATCCTTTTCACCATTCCAGCTAAATACGGTCATCCGTTTTGGCTGTTCAAAATATTGATTAATGAGCGTTTGATTGTTATTGTATTTCTTTTGCAGCAACTGGTAAATTGGCAAATGCTCTTCAGCTTTAAGCACAAAATCTTTAATTTCGTTGCCGTTTAAATCGCGCCAAGGGTTTTTAGTTCCCCATAGGTTATCAAAGCGCTTCTGTAGCATTTTCATTTTTTCGGCAACAGCTTGCTCAGCATACAACTGCAGGCGAGGATCAATGGTGGTATAAATTTTTAAGCCATCCTCATATAGATCATAGTCATTATCATGGCACCATTTTTTAAGCCAGCGTTCAACAGCCTGCCTGATGTACGAATCACCCTGACCTTCGTTTTCAACATAACTTAAATCAAGTTTTATCGGTTTTTGAACATTGGTATCATAATCAACTTTACTGAGGTAGCCATATTTTAACATCTGACTTAAAACAGTATTGCGCCTGTCTATCGAACGCTTTGGATTATTTATAGGGTTATAGGTTGATGTAGCTTTCAGCATACCCACCAATGTTGCTGCTTCCGCCGGATCAAGTACGTTAGGTGTTTTATTGAAGATTTTCAGCGACGCCGTTTTAATTCCGAATGAATTATTACCAAAAGGAACAGTGTTTAAATAAAGGGTGAGTATTTCCTGTTTATTATAAACGTGTTCAATCTTAAAAGCGGTAAGCCATTCCTTACACTTATAAACGATGGTGCGTATTATAGGAATGTGCTTTATAATACCCTGTGATTTCTTTTTACGGGTTTCGAACAAATTTTTTGCAAGTTGCTGCGTAATGGTGCTACCACCGCGCTTATCGCCTTTGGCTGTTGAAAGTATACTGGTGAAAAACGAATAAAAATCAACGCCGTTATGCTTATAAAATCTCACATCTTCGGTTGCAACCAGTGCGTTAATGATGTTTGGCGAAATCTCTTTAAATTCAACAGGAGAGCGATTTTCCTTATAGTATCTTCCAATCAAAGTACCATCGGCATAATAAACCTCTGATGATAGCGACATATTTGGATTTTTAATATCCTGCATATCAGGCGAATAGCCAAATAGACCCAAAAAATTTAATTCTATCGAGCAGAAAAATAGGATTACAAAGTAAATAAAGATGACAAAATATCTTAGAAATCGGTTTTTTATACGACGAAACATGCGGTAAAGATGTAAAATTATGGCTCTAAATCATAGCCGGTTTAACAAATATTAACAACGCGGTTTTAACCGGTAAATTTTAGGTTAACTTAGTATTGCTAAATTTTGTTCTATGAAAAACATAATTAATAAATTTAAAATAACTAATGGTGAAAAATTTTCACTTAAAGATCACGATACCGATTATTCAGCTGGTTATCAAAAAGAAGGTGCCGATGCCGCTTTAGCCGATTTTATTAAAGAAATATCGGCTTTACAATCAGCCTTATATGCTGATAATCGCTATTCGCTGCTCATTATTTTTCAGGCGATGGATGCAGCAGGTAAAGATGGAGCAATCGCACATACATTATCGGGTTTAAATCCGCAAGGTTGCGAGGTTTATAGCTTTAAACAACCCAGTGCGGAAGAACTTGATCATGATTTTTTATGGCGTCATTATAAGGCTTTACCAGAATTTGGCCGGATTGGCGTGCATAACCGGTCGCATTACGAAAATGTATTGGTTACCAAAGTTCACCCCGAACTGTTATTAAAAGAACGCCTGCCGGGTATAGATGCGGTTAAGGATATTAAAAAGAAATTTTGGGAGCATCGGTATGAAAGCATCCGGAATTTTGAAAAGCACCTTGCCGAAAATGGTACGGTGATCATTAAGTTTTTCCTGCATTTATCAAAGGATGAACAAAAGGGACGGTTTTTAAAGCGGATTGACGATAAAGAGAAGAACTGGAAGTTTTCGGCAGCGGATATACAGGAACGGGCTTTTTGGGACGATTATATGGAAGCTTATCAGGAAGCCATAAAAGAAACTTCAACAGAAGAATGTCCATGGTATGTACTTCCGGCTGATAAAAAATGGTTTACCAGGGTAGCCATCTCACATATTATACTGGAAACACTGAAGAAGCTGGACTTAAAGTATCCTGTATTGCCAAAAGAAGAAAAGGAGAAGCTGGAGGAGGCGAAGAAAGCGCTATTAAAGGATTAATGATTTAAATACTATGTACATGTTAAAGTTATATTAAATTATTACTACTAAATCTATAGAATAAATATAGTTTATTATATTTGTTTCTATATTTTAACTTTATCATGAAACGAACTTTATTTATCACAACAATTTTGGCAAGCCTCATCGGTTTAAATACCGTATCGGCTTTACCGGAAAAACCCGCACCCGGAAATTTAATTATCGAGTGGAACCTGATTACTATAAAAGCTGCAAAAAAAGCTAATCAGAATAGTAACGTGGCCAGTCGCACTATTGCTATTGAAGCGATTGCAGTTTATGATGCTGTAAACTCCATTACACATTTCGGCAAGCCTTATCATTACTTTGTAGCGCCGGTGGGCCCGGCTTCGGCGCAAGCTGCTGCGGTACAGGCGGCACATGATGTTTTGGTAAATTATTTCCCGGCGCAAAAGGGAGCAATTGATTCTGCGCTGGCCAATAGTTTACAAAACATTTCGGACGGTTCCATTGAAAGTGGCCAAAAAGTAGGTGCTGCTGCAGCGGCAGATATTATTGCGCTACGTGCAAATGATGGCTCGAGCCCGCTTACTACCTACGCCGGGCCCGATAAACCGGGCATTGGCGCCTACCGGCCAACACCCGGAAAGTTTGCACCTGCAATAGATGTGGAGTGGGGGAATGTAAAGCCGTTTCTTTTAAAAGACGCTAAACAATTTTTGCCAGAACCGCCGCCAGCAATCGGCAGCGATGAATATAAAAAAGCATTGTCCGAAGTAACTGAAATAGGAGAGATCAAAAGCACTAAACGTACAGAGGAACAAACCCATATAGCTCAGTTTTACAAACAGGATGCCGAACTTACCGTAAACGAAGGATTGCGTGAGTTGGCAGCACTTCACGGTACGTCACTTGAACAAAGTGCTTTAATATTTGCATTAACTGACATAGCCGAAGCCGACGCAAGGATTGAAGTATGGGGCGGTAAATACGCCTATTTATTTTGGCGACCAGTTACCGCTTTAAATGCTGATGCCGATGGTTCGGTAAATAATTATACTAAATGGACACCTTTAATAAATACGCCAGCACATCCAAGCTACCCAAGCGGGCATAGTGCAACCGTTACTGCTGGTTATGAAGTGCTTAAAAAGTTTTTCGGCGATAAAAATAAGCTTGAATTGCATACAACAACTGCCGGTGAACCATCGCGCACAGTTGAGTCATTGAGCACAATTGAATGGGAAAATGGGTATAGCCGTGTGTATGGTGGCATTCATTACCCTTTTGAAAATACAGCCGCCCAAAATGTTGGCCGTAAAGTGGCTGATTACGTTTTGGCTAACGGACCGGCTGCGAAGTAATATGATTAAATAATTTCACTCATATATAATGCCTTTCGTAGAGACGCAAAATTTTGCGTCTCTACTTGTTTACAAATCAATAGCTTTGCCCTGTTCAGGAAAAATAAGGTTCAACTGAAGGCTGTTCTCTGCTTTTAATTCTGCCTTTATTTTATCAATGTTGATTTGCGGTGGTTTAACGTGCGTTATAATTACATTAAAGCCTTTTAATTGATTTTGGCCGGTTAGGCTTGCAAGGTCGTTCAACTCCTTCATCAGCCAACGCGGGGTAAGGTGGCCGAACAGGATTTTATCGGGCTGCGCATCCGGGAAGGACGTTTCAATTAGCATCGCTTTCAGTTTTTTGCTTTTTATCAGCGGCGCTATGGCTTCCCATAATAAATGCAGGTTATGGCTTTTTTCTATTTCATCGGGACCAACATCGCCTAAGTATAAAATATAAGCGCCGTTGCTATTTACTAAAAAAGCAGTGCTGGTTAAATTGGAATGGCTCAAAGGAAAAGCTGTCACCTGCATTGCGGTATTTTTAATATCGATAGTGCTATCCGGCTTCAATACTTCATAATGATATTTCTTTAGCTGGGGCGCTTCTCCCTCATCAGCAAAATTAGCCCAGCTCTCCCAGGTGAAGTAATGTGTCTTTAATGTTTCGAGGCAACTTGCCAGTCCGTAGATGGTTTTGTTGGTGTCGTCAGGTGAGCAGATGATTAGGCCTGAGACGTGATCGAGGTGCGCGTGCGAGATAAAATAGCCTTTGATATATTGTCTGAGTACCTGCTCTGCCGGGATATTAAAAACCTTGTTGCTGATAGCCTTTTCGATGCCATAATGCAAGGTGCCTGCGTCTAAACAGATGTAGTTGTTAGTCCCTTTTGCCGCTACCATGTAGGCTGATAAGTTGCTTTCGTCGATGCCACCTTTAACACCAAGCGGAACTATCCGGAAGGATTGGGAGAATGCTAAGAATGGGAATAGCAGAAAGTATGAAACAACTAAAAATGTATTTCTAAGAAACATAATTACCTGATTTTTTTTCTTTTTATAAATATTAAAACGAGCAATCGCAAACTATGCAAGTTCACCCTGTAAAGTTCACGATTGCCGCGCTCGTTCCTCGCTCGCAATGACATTTTTTTGAGAACTTCTAAATAATAAGAGGTCTTTCTAACTAATCTCTAAACTCCGATCACTAACCTCTAACATTCCGTCATTCCACAACTATCTCATCCGCAAAAATATAGGATGGCGATCCTTTGCTTTCGTGCCATTGGGGTAGTGGGCCGTATTGTTTGGCTACTACTTTAATATAGCGGGTGTTTAAGT
>OLKV01000275.1_pt1 | contig 29489 bp, 26 predicted proteins | sample 1604391 | NCBI WGS metagenome assembly OLKV01 (sample SAMEA104055711, study PRJEB20765) | soil metagenome | isolation source: soil | reverse complement strand
CGTTATACCCGTTAGCGCTTCTTTAAGAAAAGCAGCGGGTACATTTAGTAGTATAAAGTTGGATTTTTCAATCAGAGGTCTTAACTCGGTTGATACATTTTGTGCAGGCACATTAATTTCAACCGAACTTAAATAGTTGGGGTTATGCCTGAATTTATGGATATGCTCAACGGCATGCGGGTTACGCATCCACCAAAAAATTTCCTTTTCGGTAGTATTATCACTAAGTATTTTAATATTGGCCGTAGCCCAACTGCCCCCGCCAATAACGGTGACTTTGTTTTTTGGTGTATGCATTAACAATAAAAATGTCCTGTCAGGTTTAATTGACAGGACAAATTTAGTTATTTAGTTCATTAGTTCACTTGTTCATTAGTTTATTGGCGCATTAGCGCTCTATACTACAAATACATCTTTCAACTAATCTCTATCCTCCAACCTCTGATCACTTCGAGCCATCTCCGGCAAATAACTTGCTTTTATCTACTTTTTCAACCAGCATACCATCCGTTAATGTTTTGGTGATGGTTGCAAAAGGTGCCGATACTACCTCGTCGCCGCTTTTTAGGCCCGAAAGTATCTGTATGTATGAATCGTCCTGAATACCTGTTGTAACCAATACCTGTTTTACTTTGCCGGCTTTATACACAAACACATATTCTTTAGCCGGTTCGGTTATTTTGGGTTTAGAATTGTCTGTATCCTGATTTTGATCTGCAGTTTTATCCTTTGCCTTTTTTTCTATCCGGGTGGTAACGGATTGAATTGGCACCGATAATGCTTTTGCATGGTTAGTATTAATATCAACTGTAGCAGTTAAGCCCGGACGGAATGGCGAAGGATTATCGGCAGTCTTAATCAATAAGTTTTGATACGATGAAGCGCTGATCCTCACCTTAACGGTAAAGTTGGTAACCTGATCGGCATTGGTACCTACAACATTTGCAGAACTGCCAATTTCGGTAACTGTACCTGTAAAATCTTTCCCCATAAAAGCATCAACCTCAATTTTAGATGAATCACCAAGTTGAATGCGGTTAATGTCATTTTCATTTACGTCAACATTTACGTCCAGCTGGCTTAAATCTGATATGGTCATAATCTCGGTACCGGCAAATTGCTGGGTTCCTAAAACGCGTTCGCCTTTTTCAACCGATAGTTTTGAAACTACACCATCAACAGGTGAATATATAGTTGTTTTAATCAAATTGTCGTGAGCTTCTTTTACCGACGCCTGCGATTGCGCTAATCCGTAGGTTGAACCTACTACATTTTGTTTTGCCCCTGCTAAGGCAGCTTCGTCGCCATCATAAGTTGCTTTTGCTGCTTCAAATTCGGCAGTGGTGATTACTTTGTTGGCATAAAGCGCTTTGTCACGTTTATAAATTGACGCCTGGTTATCAAAGGCAGCCTGGGCTTGTTTCAGCATCTCTTTTGAGTTGCCGATGGTTGCCTGCTGGGTATTGTACGCGGCCTGGGCACGGTCAAGTTCCGACTGTAAAATATCAGGGCGTATTTTACAAAGTAGTTGTCCCTTTTTAACCACATCGCCTTCTTTAATAGGCAATTCAACAACCTCGCCCGAAACCTCCGGGCTTATTTTTACTTCGATGTGTGGTTTTATTTTACCACTTGCCGATACTGTTTCATTAATATCGCGTAAGGTGGTTTTTTCGGTAGCAACCTGGGTGGTTTGCGGTTTACCTATTACGCCTGTTACTTTTAGGATGATAAGCAAAACGATAAGCGCGCCTAACGAGATAAGAACATATTTTGTAGTTTTTCCCATGATTCTTTTTATTTCGGATTTCGGATTTTCGATTTCGGACTTTCGACTTCGGATTTATTTATTTTTATTTTTCAATTATCTGCACATTTGTAATCTGCACATCTGCACCTTATAGCATTATTGGATTACCCAAATAATAATCAATTACCTTGTTTCTGAATACTACCATGTACCGGGCTTCTATCATATCATTTTGCGATTTATTGTAATTGGTAACCGCAGTGTTATAATCAAGCGTATTTACCAGCCCGGCATCATAACGCTGTTTAGTTATATTTAAAGCTTCTTTATTTGATTGATAAGTTTGTAATGATGATTGATAACTCTTCTCGGCCGATTGCAGATCAAGCACGGCCTGTATAATCGTTTTACTTAAAGTGTTTTTTGCAAGCTGTGTGGCCAATTCGGCATTCTGGTAGTTCAATTTTGCTTTACGCACGTTGGTGCGGGCCACAAAACGATTGAAAATAGGAATCTGGAGACTTACGCCAAATGATTGGTTAAAGTTGTCGCCAAACTGGTTGTAAAACGGGTAGCTGGATGAGTAAATGGGGGTTTGAACCGGCGTAAAGCTTTGAACTACTGCGCCTGAGCCCACAACAGTACCAATAGGCTGGTATGACCCTGCTGTTTCTCCGATAAGCTTATTCTTCACCACGTTTGAATAGCTTGACTGCAAGTTGCCAAATAACCCTAAAACAGGATAATAGCTACCCTTAGCCACCTTAATAGCCTGCGCATAAGTTTTTTGTTGTAATTCGGCCAGGCGTATATCCGGATTAACGCTAAAAGCAGTTTTAATTACCTCGGTAGCATCGTATATGGTTTGTACGTCGGTTAGCTTAGTAATATCGGGCCTTTCAACGGTTATTTGCTTTGTTGGGTCCATTTCCATGTACTGCTTTAATATCAAAATGGCCAGATCAACCTGATTTTGCGCGTTGGTTAAATTTAACTCGGCAGTTGAAAGCTGCGCTTGTGCCTGGGCAACATCGGCTAAGGTTTGATTACCGGCATCCATGTTTTTCTGCGTACGATCAAGCGTTATTTTAGCCAGATCAATTTGTTGTTGGGCAGCAACCACAAGGTCCTGATCCGTAAGTATCGTTAGGTAATCTGTAACTACATTTAAAACCAAATCGTTTTTAACTTTATCAGTACTGGTTTTATCAACATCAAGCGTTAGTTTGTTTTGCAATATCTGGTTGCGAAGTTGGCCACCCTGGTAGAGGGTAACCTGTAACGCTGCCGAACCACTTACCGAAAATGTAGTTTGGTTGGCATAAACGTACTGGCCCGCAACCGGGTTTCTACCAAAGTTATATCCGGCAGTTGGGTTGGCGCTAAAGCTTGGTAACAAATTATTTTTGGCCTGATTATAATCTTCGGTGGCCAACGACTCGGTTAGCTGAGCCTGCTTAATGGTTAAATTGTTTTGTAAAGTAAGGTCAACCGCTTGCTGCAAACCTATAACCTGCTGAGCTTTTGCAGTAAAACTTAATAGGGCCAGGCAGAGTACGCTTACAGCACTAATCCGGTTAAATGTTGATATGCTTTTTGTCATAAGGTTATATTTGCTCAATGATCAGCCGCTTTATTGTTCATGATAAATTGATCATCGTAATAAATTTCTAAATTATTAATATTTTTAGCTTTTATATCAGGTAAAAGTTATTAGTTGATAAGATTAAGTTGCCGCGGATTAAAAAACATCAAATTGAACCCTCTTAAATCGCCTGTTTAATATGTACCTGGTTAAAACTCCACGCCTGCTTAAAATGCTGTATCCCGGTTTAATATGGGATACTCATCAGAACTCCCGATGCATCTATCTCACTTTTGACGATGGGCCTATACCTATTGTTACACCTTTTGTTTTAAATATTTTGAAACAATACAATGCCAAAGCAACCTTTTTTTGTATTGGCGATAATGTACGCAAACATCCCGACATATTTGAACATGTGAAAAACGACGGCCACGCTATTGGCAACCATACTTTTAATCATTTAAAAGGCTGGGCAACTGACAATGAAACTTACCTCAAAAATTTTTTAGAGGCCGATAAGTTATTAAAAACTAACCTGTTCAGGCCGCCTTACGGGCGCGTTAAGCGGGCGCAGGTGGAGCTTTTGCGAAATGCAAAGCCCGATTTAAAGGTAATTATGTGGAACATACTTTCTGCCGACTTTGATGTAAAGCTGAGTCCGGAAAAATGCCTTGACAATGTGCTTAAAAATACAGGAAACGGAGATGTTGTACTTTTTCATGATAGTTTGAAAGCGTTTGACAGGTTGGAGTATGCCTTGCCGAGAGCGATGGAACAGTGGAGTAAGGAGGGGTTTGTTTTTAAAGTGCTGGAGTTTTGAACTAACGATAAGTTATGGAAGAAAATTTAAATCAAGCAACCTTATCCGATTTATAACTACCAATTGGAGTAAGTTTTATAGCAGTTGAAGGCAGTTTTATAATATCTGTCCGCTTACGAAGCTGATCTATTTTAAAATGAAAACCATCAACAGTTATTGATTCTTCCAAAATCAATTCTTCTAATTCTTCGATGCTGTTATCAATTTCTTTTTTTAGGATGTTTATTTCAAAATGACTAAAAAAAGGTTCGTATTGCAGATGGTTATAATTTATTGATGCCAGTTTTGTTTGTATCTCTGACCGGATCAGTTCGGCGTTTATCAGAATATATTTGTAAGCATATAAAATGTCCAGCTCTTTAATCTGGGAAGAGTTGTATGAAAGCTGTTTTTCTTTCATACAGGCAAATAAAAAAGTAATTACCGGCATTACTATAACAATGCTCAAAAATAATATAATACTCATTTATTTATCAGCGGTTTAATGATGGCGTCAGCTTAAAATTTCATTAAACGTATAATTAAAGGATATGGTTACATTTATTTATCGGAGGATGCGAACCTCAAATCTGCAATCACTTATTTAGAATTTCTCCAAATAACATTTATATAAACTGCTGACATCATTTTACCTCAATTTTTGTAAATTCGCCGCTATTGCCGGAAACGGCTGTTTTAGTCTTTTACTCACCTAAAAATCAAATACAATGGCTTTTGATTTAGATATGATCAAAAAAGTTTACGATCGCTACAGCACCCGCGTGGCTGCTGCACGTAAAGCGACCGGTAAACATCTTACATTAACCGAAAAAATATTATACGCCCACCTTACCGAAGGCGATGCTTCAAAAGCATTTGGCCGTGGTGTTGATTACGTTGACTTTGCACCAGATCGTGTTGCTATGCAGGATGCTACAGCACAAATGGCGCTGTTGCAGTTTATGCAGGCTGGCAGACCACAAGTGGCTGTACCTTCTACTGTGCATTGTGATCACCTTATTCAGGCCAAAATTGGAGCCGATCAGGATTTGAGCACTGCAAAGGATGTAAATAAAGAAGTTTATGATTTCCTTGCTTCGGTATCTGATAAATACGGACTGGGTTTCTGGAAACCGGGTGCAGGTATTATTCACCAGGTAGTACTGGAAAACTATGCTTTCCCGGGTGGTATGATGATAGGTACCGACTCACACACGCCTAATGCAGGTGGTTTGGGTATGGTGGCTATTGGTGTTGGCGGTGCCGATGCTTGCGATGTAATGGCAGGCTTGCCTTGGGAACTAAAATTCCCAAAACTAATTGGTGTTAAACTTACCGGAAAATTATCCGGCTGGACATCAGCTAAAGACGTTATCCTTAAAGTGGCTGGTATCCTTACTGTAAAAGGTGGTACCGGTGCTATTGTTGAATATTTTGGCGAAGGTGCACGTTCACTTTCGGCAACAGGTAAAGGTACCATCTGTAACATGGGTGCCGAAATTGGCGCTACTACTTCTATCTTCGGATACGATGAAAAGATTGCTGCTTACCTGAGCGGTACCAAACGTGCCGAAATTGCTGAACTTGCAAACGCTGTTGCAGCACACTTAACCGGCGACCCTGAAGTTTACGCCAACCCTGAGCAATATTTTGACCAGGTTATTGAAATTAACCTATCAGAGCTTGAGCCACATGTAAATGGTCCGTTTACACCAGATTTAGCATGGCCTATCTCTAAATTCGCTACGGCAGTTAAAGAAAATGGCTGGCCTACCAAATTGGAAGTTGGATTAATAGGTTCATGTACCAATTCATCTTACGAGGATATTACCCGTTCGGCTTCTATCGCTAAACAAGCTATTGACAAACATTTAAAAACTAAAGCTGAATTTACAATTACCCCGGGATCAGAACTGGTACGTTATACCGTTGAGCGCGATGGTTACTTAGCTACTTTTGACGATATGGGTGGTGTTGTATTGGCTAACGCTTGCGGCCCTTGTATTGGTCAGTGGGCCCGTCATACTGACGATCCTACGCGCAAAAACTCTATCATCACTTCGTTTAACCGCAACTTTGCAAAACGTCAGGATGGTAATCCTAATACGCACGCGTTTGTGGCATCACCAGAAATTGTAACGGCATTTGCTATTGCAGGTGATCTTACTTTTAACCCATTAACCGATACATTAACCAATGATAAAGGCGAGCAGGTTAAGTTTGATGAACCGGTAGGTATTGAAATGCCTATAAAAGGCTATGCTGTTGAAGATGCCGGCTACCAGGCCCCTGCCGAAGATGGCAGTAAGGTTGAGGTTAAGGTTGACCCAAAATCATCACGCCTGCAACTGCTTGATCCGTTTGCAGCATGGGAAGGCACCGACATTAAAGGCTTAAAGCTGTTAATTAAAGCGAAAGGCAAATGTACTACCGACCATATTTCAATGGCTGGTCCGTGGTTAAAATTCCGTGGTCATTTGGATAACATTTCAAACAACATGCTTATTGGTGCTATTAACTATTTTAATAACACTGCCGATAGCGTTAAAAACGAACTTACAGGCGAATACGGTCCGGTACCTGCTACCCAGCGCGATTATAAAGCGAATGGTATAGGTTCAATTGTTGTGGGCGACGAAAACTATGGCGAAGGCTCATCACGTGAGCATGCTGCTATGGAGCCGCGTCACCTGGGGGTACGTGCCATATTGGTGAAATCATTTGCCCGTATCCACGAAACCAACCTTAAAAAACAAGGTATGCTGGGCATTACCTTTGCTGATAACAACGATTACGACAAAATACAGGAAGACGACATTTTTGATATTGACGGCCTAACTACTTTTGCCCCGGGCAAACAGTTAACCGTAGTGTTGCATCATAAAGATGGTTCAACTGATAGCTTTGCCGTAAACCATACCTATAATGCACAACAGATAGAGTGGTTTAAAGCAGGTGGCGCGTTAAACATCATCAGGAAGCAAATGGTTTCGTAATTGATTTCGGATTTCGTCCGCCAATTGGCGGATCGACGTCGGATTTAATATTTAAGAGCCTTCTCATTTTTGGGAAGGCTTTTTTTGTTGGTAGATATTTTTTCATGAAATAAAAGAAGAATTTTCACCGCCCAAAAACCTTAACTCACCGACTTCTTTTAACCGCTAACCTATTTTGCATTGTCTTTTTTTTATAGGACGTTAGTTTTACATCAAGATTTTTAATTAACCCTGAAAAAAACAATAAAATGAACGCTTACCAAAACACATATACCGCATATTCGGACATGACAATGGAGGAATATGATTTTCTTCACCATGCATCAGCCGGCCTTACCGAAAACCAAATGCAAACCTTTATGCTGGTATATAACAGTCGCCGTAAAAACCCTAATGACATTTTGCTGGTAACGCTTTTAGGTTTTCTTGGTTTTGCAGGTATCCAACGGTTTATGACAGGGCAGATTTTTTTAGGGATACTTTATTTTATCACTGGGGGTTTTTTCGGTATCGGAACGCTTATTGATCTGTTCTCATACAAAAGTATCACCAACGATTATAACAGACACCTGGCCTACGAGTGTTACCAGGTAGCAAAGATGAATAACTGAAACTCAACAGGGGAGCCCAATAAATAAAAACTGAAAACCTCCCTTACTATATATATTATAAAAAACAAAAGATCCGTCATTTTAAGAACGGATCTTTTGTTTTTACGGGTTATTCTAATCACCAATCTCTGACCGCTAATCGCTAACCTTAGGCCGAACGAAAACGAACGGTGCCTGTATCAGAATGATGCAGCGGTATTTTAATTTTTTTGATAATTGATTGACAATCAGCATTTTTGAACAACGGCATAAGGTTTGATCGCACTTATAATATCAATAAGGAGATTAGCTCAATGAGTCATCATAAACAGCCCGAACGCCGCACCTTTTTGCAGGACCGGCTGGAAATTTTAATAAAAAAGCAAAAGTTGGGGACAGCAAATTTTAATGAGCTTACTGAGTTAGATCAGATAGTAAATTCGGACCCGGCTATCATAAAAAAAATTATAATGGATGGCTTGTTGATGGATGATAACGGTGATTTTATTGAACCGTTAAACCCTCCCGAACAAGAGGATGTACCCAATCTGCCGCCGGTTGTGCGTGTTAGCATGTTAAATCGCTTAAAAACGCTGTTAAATCGTATTTTTTTCTTGCAAATGTCAACCGTAAAAATCAAGCTGCTTTTAGGAGTCACCAGGCAGGCAGTTCTTTTATAATTAACCTGCTTTCAACTTTCTTACCCCCGGACTTTCCGACACTCCGACTCAACTATACAAATTAAACTTTATCTTCGTTAGTATAGTTCATCAAACAAAAACCGCTTATGAAAAAATTACTATTGGCTGCAATCCTTATTGCGTTTGCCTGCACCACATTTGCTCAAAATGTTGATCTGCGTCGTAAAATTGAAGTTTCGGGTACTGCCGAACAAGAAGTGACCCCTGATATTATTTATGTTTCTATATCGCTGCAGGAGTACATGGATGGGAAGAATAAGGTAACCATCGATAAGTTAGAAAACCAATTGGAAAGTGCGGTAAAAGCAGCAGGTATTGCTAAAGAAGATTTTACTATTAATAATATTGCTGCTTATGATAATATTTACGAAAAGAAAAAAGACCCCGGCTTTTTAGCCTCCAAGCAATACCTCATTAAATTAAGCGATCTTAATAAATTTAACCAGCTGTTGAGCGGCGTTGATGCCAAAGGAATCCAATCAACCAATATAAGCAGCTACGATTATTCGAAAATTGATCAGTTAAAAAATGAATTGAAATTAAAAGCTTTATTGGCGGCAAAAGAAAAAGCATCTTTTTTGTTAGCAGGGATAAACGAAAAGCTGGGTGATGCAATTAGTATTACCGAGGTTGACAATGGTGGTGGTTATGCGGCCCCGAGGGTTGCAATGTTCAAATCGGCTATGAATGCCAATACTACTCCGGAGGTTTCGGATATTGATTTTAAGAAAATAAAATTAAGTTTCCAGATAAATGCAGTTTTTGAAATTGTGAAGTAATAACATAAAGCTGGGTTGTAAACTCATTAAAATTAAAAGTGTGGCATTTGTGTTTTTTACAAATTGTTAAAAAAATCACATTTACGGAGTTTTAATTATAGGTAATAATTAAAACTCCGTAAAACTTTATTGAGGCAAATCCTCCAAAATAAAAAATCTCCCCCGTTATCCGAAAGAGCGCTTAATAGTTTCATCCCTTTTTATCAGGTACCAGTACCTGCGGTTGCCACGCCAGTAGTCATATCTACATTATAGATTAAGGTATTAATGAGAATATTAACTTTATTGTTGCCCAAAAATGTGATGGTGCCGCTATAAGTCCAGGGGATTTTATTAGTCACTCCTGTAGCTCCAAAAGTGGCCGAACCGCCTGTTATATTTTTACTTTGTGTTAAATCCATCGTTAAATTCTTTAAAGTATAATAAACATGTATGGATGAAGGATTTACCGGTTTAGTAGTGGCCGTTATATCCACAAATGATTTTACGGCGCCATTAAAAGTAAGCAGTTTATTCGCGCTGCCCTGGCCAACAAAAGGTATATTAACCGTATCCTGTGCTCTTGCGGTATAAAAGGCTTTAACATTATAATTAAAGGAATCCTTTGGTGCAATACCTCTGGTGGCTAACGAATCGTACGCGTTATAACCATCTAAAAAAGTAAAAGTTACAGAACCGTTAACTCTTGGTGCTTTTAAAGTATCGCAACTAAAATAAAATTTGAAAAGCCCGGTGGTAGTTGATTTAACAGTGTCAACTGGAGAAGAGCTGTATTTTGCTATCGTATCGGGAGAAAAAGAACATAAACCTATCAGATTGATATTAAGGGGCAACCGGCTGTATTGAATAAGAAAAGCAGGCATAGTTATCCCGTCGCCGAGATTTATACCTCCATAATTACCTGCCAAGGTTTGCGCAATATTAATTGCAATCAGGCTACTCACTGTAGATTCAGCTACCGTTGAAGCACCGGGTGGCGGGGCATAAACAGGCGGAGTGGGAGCGGTAGAAAGATCCGGAGCGGGCGCACTTGATTTCTTGCATGCTGTATAAAATAATATTACGCTTGTTAACAGGACAAGCACAACTTTAAATTTCAATTTCATGTTAAGGATATATTTAGTTTTTTGATTTGATGTAATGATTAAGTGTTTTTTATTAATTAGAAGCTGTTACTATACCGGTTAACAGATCAGCATTATAAGTTTTGGTGTTAATAGTAATGTTAGCTTTATTATTGCCTAAAAAAGTGACAGTTCCATTATTATTCCATGCAACGTTATTATAACTCCCTGTAGCGTTAAAGGTGGCTGTGCCGCTTGTTATATCTTCATTTTTTGTTAAATCAACGGTTACGCCGGTTAAAGTATAAAACGCGTGGACAGAGGCGGAAGCGACAGTTTTATTAAGCGCTTTTGCATCAATAAACGACTTTAGGAAGCCGTTAACGGAAAGAAGCTTATTTGAGCTTCCGTTAATAATAAGGGGGATGTTAACTGTATCCGAAGCCTTTACATTATAGGCAGCCTTAATGTTATAAATAAATGAATCCCTGGGTGTAATACCTGTAGTTAATAAAGAGTCATAAGCGTTATAGCCATTTAATAAAGAATAGTCGGAATAACCATTAATCTTGGGCGCTTTTAAGGTGTCGCAGCTAAAATAGAACTTGAAAATCCCGTTGGTAGTTGATTTTATTGTATCACCAATATTAGTATTATAACTTAATACCGTATCGGGAGCAAAAGAGCATAGATCAAATAAGTCGGCTCCTATTGATACACTTGTACTATACTTTGTGGTAAAACCTGGTAAAATTAATCCGTTAGTGATATTAACCCCGCCATAGGCGCCCTTTAAGGATTGAGCAATATTTACTGCAATTTGCTTGCTCACAACTGCCTGGCTTACTGTACCGTTATTAGAAGGATTTTGATTTGATTTTTTGCAAGCGGTATAAAAGAATACTCCACCCATTAGTATTACAAGCGCGATTTTAAATTTCATGATAAGAGCAAGGGTTGAATTTATTTTTTAATATTAATAATTAAGGAGTTGGTAAGCTAATTAAAAAATAATCGGGGTAAAATTAATTTCTATAGCGCTAATATTTTATTTAATGATGTTTTTGTCTAAAGATCAACAATTAACAGTCCACTTTATAAATTAACCCGAAAGAAATTAATAATTAGTAAAAAATAAAATATTCTGCTGTACATGGGCATTTATACCCTCTCAAGATAATAACCAGGTGGTGTCAAAAAAGTGATTGAGAATTTATTGGGTAATTAAAAGATAATCATTGAGTAAAATCATCCACAAAAAACAAAAAATCTATGAAAAGAAGATAAATGCGTTGCTTGTGCAAAAAAATGAGTGTTTAATATTTGTAAATTCGCTATATGAGCACAATATATAATTTCTGCCAGGTGTCTGATACATTGGCCTGTTCGGGTCAGCCAACGGAGGAGCAGTTAAAAGAATTGGCAGCCGAAAAGTACACAATTGTTAATTTAGCAATGGCTAACACCAAATATTCATTGCCGGATGAGGCCGCATCGGCTAAGGCCTTGGGGATGGATTATTACCATATACCGGTAGTATTTGATAATCCGCAGATTGAAGAGCTGGAAGATTTTATTACGTGGATGAACCAGCGTACGGATAATAAGGTGATAGTACATTGTGTGGCAAATTACCGGGCGTCGGTATTTACAGGCCTTTATTTATTTGCGATTGATAAATTGAATGAAGATGAAACGCGGTTGTTTATTGAAGAAATATGGCAACCTGATGCAATATGGGAACAATTTTTAGATGAAAGCCTGGAGTATATTAGAAGAAGTAAAACCTAAACCCGTACAAAACGTCATAGCGCTTAAATTTATTAAAATTTAAAGTGTGGCACTTGTATTTTTGCAACTTTGTTAAAAAAAATCATATTTTGGGAAGAAAATTTAATTAATAGCAGATAATAATTTCCTCTACCGCAACCGACTTTTATTAACTTAAAAGTCGGTTTTGTCTTTTTTATAATTTAAAAGTGCTTAAATTTAACTATAAATAAATTTTTTATAAAATCTTTCATTTTTCGGGTGTCAAATCAGGTGTTATTTTAATATATAATAATATTATTTGTTTAAATATTAACACACAAGTACTTGACAATATGATTTTTACATTTTATATTTAGAGACCCTAATTTGTTTTCGGCAATGATCCGTACCCGCTTTAAAAAAATCCTTTTGGTTGCGCCTGACGCATTTTCTGATCGGTTATTACCAGATTATACTTTTATAAAGCATATATCTGAAAAAAGCAGCATTTTTCCGTGTATTTTTGACTTGAGCCCTGATCTGATTATTTTTGATTATGACTTTTTGGGAAGGGATACCGAAAAAATTTTACGCCGGATACGTGCAAATAATTTTTACAAAAAAATAAAGATCTGCTGCTATAAAAATTCGCCCAACGAAAAAATAGACAGTTTATTAATAACACTTGGCGCCGACCAATTACTTTATCACGACGACTTTAAACAGCCGCAAAAAAACAGGACTTTTTTAGATGGCATCAGCACCATGTTTGATGCGAATATTATGAAATGGGTTCCCCGTGTTTCAAACTAAAATAGATTATCTGCCTAAAATAGTAACTAAAACTTAAGCCGGGTAAAGCATTAATTAAATGTGCCGGTATACATACCTACGCCTGTATTTTAAATATATTTTTTGAGTTGATTTAGTTACTACCCGCGTGCTAAATGCTTAGTTTTATTGCTTATTATTATAAAATAATAAGTATATATCGCAATAAAAATAATTATTAAAATATGTTTGTAACTTTTGTTGTTAATTTCCGTAAAAGAAAATTCGGACAGGGATGTTTTGGCAAGGGATTACTAAAATCTACTATTGATTATAAATATTAAAATAAAACTAAGATCAGAAATTGTCATTCCTAACCTAATTAATTGATTTATGATATATAATAAGTCCGAAAGGATATTATTGGTTGCACCCAATATATTTTCGGTGCAGGTATTAGAAAGCAATAAGCAGATCAAACATATCACTTCGGTTGATCGTGTTTTCCCCACCATTTATGAAATGGTACCAAGCATCATCATATTTGATTATGATTATTTAAGCGATGATCTGGAAAAGATATTACGTCGCATACGCACCAATTCGTACTATAATAAAATTAAAATATGTTGCTTTAAAAGCAGCCCCAACGGAAACACTGATAGCTTTTTAAAGATATTAGGCGTTAACCAGGTGATTTATAAAAGCGAACTGGAAAATAATCATCCGCCGGCTAAGGGTATCCTTAATCAAGCCAAATCAATGTTTAATACCAATGTTATCGATTTATTGTCCGGCTCTTCCTCTTCTTAAGTAGCTAAACCACTACATGACTGTGATTCGTCAGTCAATCCACTCAAACTTCGTATAAGGCACCAGTACCTGGGGCACTTTAATTCCTTTTTCTGTCTGGTTATTTTCAAGCAATGTTGCCACTATACGTGGTAAGGCAAGGGCACTGCCATTTAGCGTATGGGCCAGCTGTGTTTTACCCTCGGCATTGCGGAAACGTAATTTTAAACGATTGCTCTGAAAAGTTTCGAAATTTGAAACAGATGATACTTCCAGCCAGCGTTGCTGTGCGGCACTCCAGGTTTCCATATCATAAGTTAAAGCTGATCCAAAACCCATATCGCCGCCGCACAAACGCAGCACGCGGTACGGTAAACCTAAGTTTTGCAGCAAGCTCTGTACATGCAGGCTCATTTGCTCCAATGTTTCATACGATTTTTCGGGATGAACAACCTGTACTATCTCTATTTTGTCAAACTGATGCAAACGGTTTAAGCCGCGTACGTGTGCGCCATAAGAACCGGCTTCCCTGCGGAAACATGGGGTATACCCACAGTTTTTTACAGGTAATTCATCAGCCTTTAAAATAACATCGCGATATAGGTTGGTAATAGGCACTTCGGCAGTAGGGATAAGGTATAAATTATCCAAACCAACAAAATACATCTGGCCTTCTTTATCGGGCAGTTGTGACGTGCCAAAACCGGATGCTTCATTTACCAGTAAAGGCACAACCACCTCGCTATAGCCGGCTTTTTCGGCTTCATCAATAAAATAATTAATAAGCGCCCGCTGTAGTTTAGCGCCTTTGTTTTTATAAACCGGGAAACCGGCTCCGGTTATTTTAACACCCAGTTCAAAATCAATAAGATTATATTTAGTTGCAAGCTCCCAATGCGGCAAAGCATTTTCGGGCAGTGCAGGTTTAGCACCATTTTCGAGCACTATTTCATTATCCTCGGGCGTAAGGCCTTTTGGTACCGAGCTATGGGGCAGGTTAGGCAACAATACTAATTTTTGCTGTAATTCTTCTTCAACAGCGACTAATTGCTCGCCTAACTGTTTTATATCTTCTTTCCAGGTACCGGTTTTGGCTTTAATGGTTTCGGCTTCTTCTTTTTTTCCTGCACGCATTAAATCGCCGATTTGTTTGGCAGCTGCATTGGCCTCTGCCGAAATGCTATCCATGCTGGTTTGGGTTTGACGGCGTGTATCATCCAGTTGAAGGATCTCATCAACTAACTGGGGCTGTTTAAAATTTTTTACAGCCAAACGTTCCAAAACTTGTTCCTTGTTATCGCGGATATAACTTACTTGCAGCATTGATTTTATTTTTTGGCAAAGATATAATTAGTTCATGGTTCATGGTTCATAGTTCATGAGCTAATTTGTGAATTTTTAATGAGTAGGGTAGTTAGCCTGTACTAAACCGCTAACTGCCTTAAATACATTTGAATAGTATTCTCTAAGCCATAATATAAAGCATCGCAAATCAGCGCGTGGCCAATACTCACTTCGGCTAAGCCGGGAATATTGTCGGCAAAGTATTTAAGGTTGTGCAAATCAAGGTCGTGCCCGGCATTTATGCCCAGTCCGGTTTTTTGCGCCACCTCTGCCGCTTGTATATAGGGTGCTATGGCCAATTCCCGGCCCTGTTGGTAATGATGAGCGTAAGCCTCGGTGTATAACTCAACGCGATCAGTGCCTGTTGTAGCGGCGGCCTCAACCATTTTAGGGATAGGATCAACAAATATTGAAACGCGGATGCCCGCTTGTTTAAACACCGCTATCATATCTTTTAAATAATGCTGATTGGTGATGGTATCCCATCCATGATTAGAAGTAATCTGACCCAGAACATCAGGAACTAAAGTAACCTGTTCAGGCTTGTTGGCTAGTACAAGGTCAATAAACTTTTGTTCCTGGCAGTTTCCTTCAATGTTAAACTCCGTTGTAACTGTTTTTTTTAGCTCAAAAACATCATCATAGCGGATATGCCTTTCGTCGGGCCGTGGATGAACAGTTATGCCCTGCGCGCCAAACCGCTCACAATCCTGGGCTACTTTTATTAAATCGGGATTGTTACCGCCGCGTGAGTTGCGCAGGGTAGCTATTTTATTTATGTTAACGGATAAACGGGTCATATCTATTTCGGATTTACGAATTACGATTTTGGAATTTTTACTAAAGTTATTTAAGATTTATAAACACAAAATCATTTGTACAAACTTATAAATACTAAATTCGAAATCGAACGTTCGAAACCCAAAATTAAAAACTAAATTCGAAATCGAACATCCCACATCTCACATCCGAAATTACATGAAACAACTGTTAAAATACACTTCGTTAATTATTTTATTGATAAGTTTTGTCATTACAGCCAATGCCCAGGCCAATTACCTTAGTATTACCAGTTATAATGTTTACTATGGATGGGCAAAGCATTTTCCGCAGGATTGGATGATCATCAGGAAGTTTGAAAACCGGGGTAAAATTTATTTTATGCTGGTGAACCCCCAAACGCTGGAAACGAAAATTGATGAGCCCGATTTTTACCAGGTAAAGTCAATGACTTTAGTACAGGCGAAGAGCTTTTTTAAAAACACGCCCTACATAAAAGCTATTGATAAGGCCGAAAAACAATCGGCTAACCTACAGGATGCGGGGATAGAAGCCGGTATGCCCAAAGAAACCGGCATTAGCCTTACTGCCGATCTGTGCCCATCGCACCGCCCGCTGGATAGGAGAATATTTACCGATATATTTACTGAATTTAAAAAAGTGGAGCGCCCTGTTCCCATTGCACTATCCATCACCGGCGTTTGGATGCATCAGCATCCTGATGATTTGGAATGGTTAAAGCAGATGCAAAGCACTCACGAAATTTATATTACCTGGATTAATCATTCTTACAATCACCGGGTTAGTGCAAAGTTGCCGCTTAAAGAAAATTTTTTACTGGAGCCCGGCACAGATATCAATTACGAGGTACTGGAAACCGAAAAGGCGATGCTTAAAAACGGGCTGCTGCCGTCGGTGTTTTTCAGGTTCCCGGGGCTGGTGTCTGATCAGCAACTGGTGTATAAAATTACCGATTTTGGTTTAATACCAATAGGTACGGATGCCTGGCTAGCCAAAGGGCAACAATCACAAGCGGGCAGCATCGTGTTAATTCATGCCAACGGAAATGAACCGGTTGGTGTAAACGATTTTATTAATTTGCTCAGATCAAAAACACAATCCATTGCCCAAAAGCAATGGCTATTGTATGATCTCAGAGAAAGTGTCGACGAAGAGTTTGAAGACAACAGCGCCCCGGGCACCGGGAAATAGTGCTGTTATTTACCGGCTTATTATTTGTGCGGTGTCTTTTGCAGTAAATGATTTTTCGAGTGCAGCAATCAAATCCACGATGCTTATTGGCTTTGATATAAAATCGTTCATGCCCGCTTCCACACAATTCTGTTTATCCTCTGTCATGGCGCTGGCAGTCATCGCAATAATAAATGGTTGTTTTATATCGCGTTTGCGGATGGCCCGGGTAGTTTCTAATCCGTCAAGCTCGGGCATTTGCACATCCATTAATATGATATCAAAACGCTCCGAATCTATTAACTCCAACACCTGGATACCGTTGTTAACAACATTAACCGTGTAGCCCAATTTTGCTATTACTTTAGTAATAAGCTTTTGGTTGATCAGATTATCCTCGGCAATAAGAATATTCATCGGGAACTTTTGTGCAAACTGCTCCGAAAGTAGTGTAACTGTTGCTTTCTCAAATGCCTCCGGCTTAATATGCATTAATTCTGTTTGTATAACATTGCAGAGTTGCTGCAGCTTTACAGGTTTTAACAATATTTTATCGGCATTGTCTTTATTCTTGTTTTTCTCCAAAACCGAGCATAATAAAATCACCGGCAGCGTGCTATCAATGTTTTTAATGGCTTTTGTTAGTTCCAGGGCATCTGTTCCGGGGATATTTGTGCCGGTTATTACAAGGTTAAATTTATCGCCCCTGGTTAAGTAGCTTAAAGCCTCGCTGGCCGATGAGGCACAAACCGGATTGAGCTGCCATTGCTTAAGCTGGTCATCTAAAATACTAAGCGCAGTTAAATTATGATCTATCAGCAATACAGTAGTCCCTATGGCTCCGGTAACGTTACATAGTATGCCGCCATTATCCGGCAATGTGCTTATATCGCTTTTAATATTAAAAGTAACGGTTGTTCCGTTATGATGTTCACTTTCAATAGTTATGCTGCCACCCATCAGCTCCACCAGGCGCTCGCATATTACCAGGCCCAGGCCCGTCCCGCCATGTTTACGTGTGGTAGAAGCATCAACTTGCGAAAATGCTTTGAATAACCTTTTTAGCTTGCTCTCTGGTATACCTATGCCGGTATCTGTTATTTTGAAGGCAAGATTTAGGGTGTCATTATTTTTCTCGAGCAGGTCAATTTCAATTAATATCTGACCCTTGCTGGTAAATTTAATGGCATTGTTTGTTAAATTAAGCAAAATCTGCCTCAGGCGTAATTTATCGCCCACAAGATTAGTCGGAATTTGGCGATCTATTTTATACAAAAGATCCAGTTGTTTTTTTGCTGCCGATTCTGAAAAAATGTCAAGCACATCTTCAATACATTGGCGAAGGTCAAAATCATGGTGATCCAGATCCATCTGGCCCGATTCTATTTTAGAGAAATCGAGGATGTCATTAATTACATTCAGCAAGCTTTCGCCACTAACCTTAATAATCTCCGCATATTCGCGTTGTTCGGTATTTAAGGGCGTTTCGCACAGTAGCGATGTCATCCCGAGTACACCGTTCATAGGTGTTCTTATCTCGTGGCTCATGGTTGCCAAAAAAATGCTTTTTGCCTTGTTGGCTTTTTCAGCTTCTTTACGGGCCAGCAGCTCATGCTCTTTTTGATTTTGCAGCTCTTCGTTCAGCTCTTGCAGGTAATCTGATTGCGCCAGAAGTTCTTCTGACTGTGCTTGCAGTTCTTCATTTAGTGATTGCAATTCTTCCGATTGATTTTGCAGCTCTTCCGATTGTTTAATCACTTCGGCAGTTTGTTCATTAACCAATTTTTGAAGTACTTTTTGCTGCGCTTTTATAGCATATACACGGAAGCGGTAGTAGTAGTAAATTATCGATGCTGTTGACAGAATGGTTAACACCCTAAACCACCACGACATCCAAAATGGTGGTACAACAATGATTTTGATTGATGAAGGTGTTGTGCTCCAAAAACCATCGTTATTAGCTGCTTTTACCTTAAAAGTGTATACGCCGGGATTTAAATTAGTATAGGTGGCCTTTCTTTGTGAGCCTACATAATTCCACTCCTTTTCAAAGCCTTCCAGCTTATAGGCATAAGAATTTAAAGCCGGCAGGGTGAAGTTTAATGAGCTGTACTCAATAGTAAATACAGATTGTGCATAATCAAGCCTGATAACTTTTGTTTGCGTTATTGATTGCTTAAGAACGGAATTTTCGTCGATAGGAACCTTTTTATTAAATAACTGAAAATCGGTAAAAACTACCGGATGGTTATGTTTATTTACTACAATTTGATTAGGGTTGATGACGTTAAAGCCGTTATGGCCACCAAAAAGCAATCTGCCATCTCTGTCTTTTAAAACAGAGCCTAAAAAGAACTCATAACCCTGCAGATTGTTTAAAACGGTATATTTTCTAAAATCGTGAGTCCCCGGTTTAAAACTAACCAGGCCGCGATCAGTGCCTAACCATAGATACCCATTATTATCCTCGGTTATGCTGTTAATGATTGAATAATTACCGCTGCCGGGGAATAAATACGGAGAAAATGTTTTTGAGCGTTTGTTAAACAAATTGAGCCCGCCGCCAAGGGTGCCCACCCAGATATTTCCTTTGCTATCTTCAAATATAGAAATGATGGTGTCATTGGTTAGGCCGCTATTAAATATTTTAAAATGCGTAAAGCTGTCACTTTCCGGATTGTATAAATTAAGTCCGCCAAATGTTCCAACCCACATATTGTTTTCATTGTCGCGGTAAATTGTTCTTACATCATTGTTTGATAAGCAGCTAACAGTATCATTCGGGTCATATTTATATCTGTTTATGATTTTTGAACGACGGATAATATTAACCCCGCCATCATCCATACCTACCCATATATTGCCAGTTTTATCTTCACCAAGTGCAAAAACCACATCGCTGTTCAGGTCGTTCTGCCTGGTGCCGGCGCCGAAATGTTTTATTTTTTTTGATTGATTATCAATTACGTCCAGGCCCGCATTGTAATAGCCTACCCATAAGTTCTGGTGCTCATCTTGTAATACCTTAAGCACATGACTACCACTCACTGAATTTTTAACAGCCGGATTTGGATAAAAATGTGTGAAGTGCTGTGTTTTTTCGTTTAGGAAATTTAAACCGCCGCCGTCCGTTCCAATCCAAAATCCTTTATCATTTTGGGCAAAGGAGGTAACAATATTATTGCTTAATCCATTAACGTCAGTGGCGTATTTATAGTAATAAGTAAACGACGATAAATTGGTATCATAATACCGCACTCCAGATTCGTACATGCCGAGCCATAAAATACCTCCGCTGTTTAAAATACAGTTTATGGAGTTGTTTTCGCTCGAATTGAGTTTATCATCATTTATGTAATGTGTAAAGGTGGCGCTGCTCTCATCAAAAAGATCAAGGCCATCTTCGGTTGCAACCCACATTTTTTTATTGCCGGCAGGCGATAAAGCAAATACATTATTATTGGTTAACGACTTAGTATTGTTTGGCTGATGTATATAGTGGGTAAAAATATGTTTGTTGATATCAAAAAGAGCCAGTCCGCTGCCGGCAGTACCGATAAACAGATCGCCGTTTTTATTTTTTAGCAACGTGTTGATAGGGCTTTTATTTAACTTGTCGGGATATGTTTTTGAAATCCCGGTTTTATAATTGAGCTGCACAAGCCCGTCACCGGTTCCAAGCCATAAGTCTCCGGAATGATCCTCGGCTATCGAAAAAATATGATGACCTTCAATATCTTCACGATTTTTGGTGGTTAAAAATCTTTTGAATGTTTTAGTATTCGTATTAAAGAGGTTTAGGCCCGAATAGGTACCTACACACAAAATGTTTTTGCTGTTCTCAAAAATCGAATATACTTCGTTGTTTGAAAGCGTGCCGCTGTCGTTTTTATCAGATGTGAAAGTGGTAAATGAATCAGAATTGCGGTTGTATAAACTTAAACCGGCGCTGCCCCCAAACCATAAATTGCCTTGTCTGTCCTCAAAAATAGTAGCAATACTATTTGATGGTAAAGAGTTTTTGTCGTTTGCATCGTGCCGGTAAACGGTAAAATTATACCCATCGTAGCGACTTAGCCCATCCTCGGTGGCCATCCATATAAACCCGGTGCGATCCTTAGCAATGCATCTTACATTGTTTTGCGAAAGGCCATGATTTATATTTAATGATGCAAACCTTACTGCCTTATACTGCCCATAGGCCAATGTACTGAACAGTAAAAGAAAAGTAAAAAAGGCAATAACGCTTATAAATGATCGCTTTGGCGCTTTATATATCATTATAATTTGTTTAATCAAATATGTATGATTAACCGGCCGCTTTTGTAGTACGCAACATATTTTTAAGGCGCAAATACAAAGTTGGCTAATTGGTTAATTCCCCTTGTACGTTTAGCTTTAATAAAAGTTATATAACTGTCTGAAAGTCAAAAAGCATGGAAGAATTATTTCTGAAAAGAAAGATAAAAATAAGTAAGCGAATATTTAAGGGCTAAATGCAAAAATGTGCTTGTGCTTATAATGGCGTAATTTAATCTGCTACCTTTTCGGCAATCTCTGCCGCCTCTGGCGTTTGGATCTGATTTAAAGACAATGGGATTAATTTTTTTGTTTTAAAGAAGGTTATGGTAACAATAATCAATGTCATGCTTCCGCCAAAAATAACAGACGGAACTGTACCCAACAGCCTGGCAGCTGTACCCGATTCAAAAGCACCAACTTCATTTGATGAACCGATAAACATAGAGCTAACCGCTGACACACGGCCACGCATGTGATCGGGCGTTAAAAGCTGCATAATAGTGCCGCGAATAATTACGCTAATGCTATCAAAAGCACCTTCGGTAAACAGAAAAAACAGAGAGAGATAAAAGCTGCGCGAAAGGCCGAAACATATAATGGATAAGCCGAAACCGGTAACAGCAATAAGCAGGTTGCGCCATGGTTTATTCATAGGCGAAAATCTGGCCATAGCAAGCATGGTTAAAACAGCACCTAATGATGATGTTGCCCGCATTATACCGAGGCCTTGCGAGCCAACCTTAAGAATATCATTAGCAAAAACAGGCAGCAAAGCTACTGCGCCGCCAAAAAATACCGAAAACAAGTCGAGGCTCATGGCCCAAATCAGCATTTTGCTTTTAAAAACAAAATCAATTCCGTTTGAAAGGCTTTTCCATATATTTTCTTTAGGCACAAATACCGGTGGATATGACCTTAAGAGGTAAATAAGAACAATAGAAAACAACAGGAAGAAAAGTATGACGCTAAAAGCCGCGGTTATACCATAAAAACCATAAATTAAACCACCAGCCGCAGGCCCAAGTATCGAAGCTACTTGCCAGCTCGAGCTGCTCCAGGTACTGCCGTTAGGGTAAACTTCTTTAGGGATACTATGGGCGTATATGGTAAACGTAGCTGGTCCGTAAAAAGCACGTGCAAGCCCGTTTAAAAATATCATAAAATAAATGGTAGGCACAATCCAGCCCTTGTGAATATAAGGGCTCATGCTTTTCATCGTAACAAAAAACATCACCAACGAAGCGAACATTACCAGGCCTGATATAACAAGCAGCATTTTTCTTTTTTCGGATTTATCGGCCACATAGCCACCGTACATGGCAATACCAATTGCCGGGATAGCTTCGCAAAGGCCAACCAAACCAAGCGCAAATGCACTTTTTGTAAGCTGATAAATATAAAAGCCGATGATTACGGCCTGCATCTGATAGGCGAAGGTGAAGAAAAATCGCATCCCAAGGTAGGAGCGGAAATCTTTATATCGCAATGCTGCAAATGAATCGTTTATGGGTGTACTATCTCCTTCGTCCGACACTAATGTATTTTATTTTGAGTTTGAGACAAATTTACAATATGTAAAGTAATGTGAAAGTACAAAATGTAGCAATGTTGTAATTTTTTGGATGCTTATGGAAAATAGCGATGAATAAAATTGTCAGTTATATCGACTTAGTAATTTTTTTATTGTTGTTCAAGCTGATCGAAGGATTTCCAAAAATTGATCTATGGTAATAGCGGAGATTGATGGGAAAGGAATGTTTTTTAATATATCAAAGTGTCTGTCCTCCGTAACAATAAATTCGGCCTGTCCTGCTATAGCACAGTCGCAATATTTGTTATCATCAACATCTGTTTCAATTAATTGCCACTGGTAATGGGGCTGTATACGATGTACGTTGGGTAATTCTGTTAGCAGCGTCATAAATGCGTGTGCAGTAGCAGTACTGTATTTATTCTGTATTATTTCTTCATATTCGAGCATAATATCGACACTGACAACAAGATTAAAGTTGCCGCCTACTAACGATTGGTAAATAACATGATACGGTGAACGGGATGTAAGGCACATCACCAGGATATTGCAATCTAATACAACCGTCATGTATTATGCAGTTTTTCGAAAATGTTCCTGTTTCCATTTTTCAAAAATGGCACCTGTATGGCCTTTTTCGCTAAAGGCCTTATCTGCTTCTATAGTTACTTTATTGGCAAGATAAGCAATAAGTAACGACTTGATTTCCTGAAGCTCTTCCTCAGTCTGGTCGTTCCTGAATAATTTCAAGATTTCCAATTGGGTGTTATTTAGCGCAACCGGCATATCATTTTTTTAATCAAAGATAAAAAAATGCTCAATACTATTCAATTACAAAAAGTCAATATCCCTGGATTATATAATTTAGTAAATATCAAATTCATTCACCAATAAAAAAGAAATAGAATCCCAAATCCGAAATCAAGAAATCTTATTCCAACTCAGGCCTTCTCCTTTTGATTGTACCGATTGATGCAGTATTTGGTGTTCGGGCAGGGCCAGTTGCGGGTCTTTTTCAAAAATATTTTCCACGCATTTTCGGGCCATAAAAAGCAGTTCCTGATCGGTGGCGATGTTTGCTATTTTAAGGTCGAGCACGCCGCTTTGCTGGGTACCTTCAATATTGCCGGGGCCGCGCAGTTGCAGGTCGGTTTCGGCAATTTCAAAGCCATTATTGGTTTTGACCATGGTGTCAAGCCTTATCCTGCCGTCGTGGCTCAGTTTGTGGCTGCTCATTAAAATACAAAACGATTGCTCGGCACCACGGCCCACACGGCCCCTTAATTGGTGCAACTGCGACAGGCCAAAGCGTTCGGAGTTCTCAATAATCATTACTGAGGCATTCGGAATATTTACGCCTACTTCAATTACTGTGGTAGCTACCATTATCTGTGTTTCGCCTTTTATAAAACGATTCATTTCAAATTGTTTTTCGGCGGCTTTTAATTTTCCGTGTACAATACTTATCCGGAAGTCGGGTAGCGGAAACTCGTGGGCCATTGTGTTAACGCCATCTTCAAGGTTTTTCAGGTCGAGCTTTTCACTTTCCTGTATCAGCGGATACACAACATATATCTGGCGGCCCTTAGCAATTTCCTGTTTCATAAAGCCAAACATCCGCAGCCGCTGATTTTCGTAGTAATGCACTGTTTGAATAGGCTTACGCCCTACAGGCAGTTCGTCAATTACAGAAATATCCAGATCACCATATAAAGTCATGGCCAGGGTACGTGGAATAGGCGTGGCCGTCATCACTAAAATATGCGGTGGTATGGCATTTTTGCGCCATAATTTTGCTCTTTGCTCCACACCAAAACGATGCTGCTCATCGATAACTACAAGGCCCAGGTTTTTGTACTGTACCTTATCTTCTATTAGGGCATGGGTGCCAATAAGTATTTTTAGCTGCCCGCTTTCCAGTTGCTCATGTAGAACTCTCCGTGCTTTTTGAGTGGTTGATCCGGTTAATAATGCCACCTCAATAAAATCATCGCCTACCAGTTCCTTTACAGTTTGATAGTGTTGATTAGCTAAAATCTCCGTTGGCGCCATAATACAAGTCTGGAAGCCATTGTCGACGGCTATAAGCATGCTCATTAGCGCTACTACCGTTTTACCACTGCCAACATCACCCTGCAGCAAACGGTTCATCTGCACGCCCTGTTGGGTGTCCTGCCTTATTTCTTTTAAAACCCGCTTTTGGGCATTGGTTAAAGGGAAGGGGAGTTTATGGTTATAAAACTCGTTAAAGTAATTGCCTACCGTTTCAAAAATATTCCCTTTAAACTTTTGTGTATGCAGTAGTTTGGCCTTAAGTAATTTGAACTGCAAAAAAAATAGTTCTTCAAATTTTAACCGGTGAAGCGCCTCATTCAATTTTGTTGCGTCTTCGGGAAAATGAATATTTCGATAAGCCTCGGCTCTTGCAACAAGTTTAAAATGGTTAATGATATACAACGGCAAATTCTCGTGAATCTCTTTAAGCTGCTGCTCTAATAAACCGGCAATAAGCTTTTGGATGCCTTTGCTATCCAGCGAAAACTGTTTGAGCTTTTCGGTTGAACTATAAGCAGGCTGTAAGGTTAAGTTTCCCTTGCGTTGCTGTACCTCAGTTGAGTATAGCTCCATTTCGGGATGGGCCATCTGGGGCTTCCCGTTAAAAGAGCCGGGTTTGCCAAATAGTACGTAAACCTTGCCGGGTATTAAAGTTTTTTCGATCCATTTAACACCCTGAAACCATACCAATTCAATTACACCGGTATCGTCAAATGCTTGCGCAACCAAACGTTTAGTGTGCTTTTCGCCAATAATTTCCTTGCTTTTTAAACGGGCAAGCACCTGCACATAAGGCAGGTCTGTTTGTATATCTTTTATTTTATAAAACCGGGTACGGTCAATATATTTATAAGGAAAATGGCGCAACAGGTCCTCAAAATTAAATATCTCAAGTTCTTTTTTCAGAACTTCGGCACGGCTTAGGCCTACACCTTTTAAATACTCAATTGGAGTTTGAAATACCTGGCTGTTCAATTAGTTTGTTAGTGAAATATTGAGTGCGACCGTAGACTGTTTTATTACTTTATTAAGGCTTAATGGCTGTTACCGAAATTTCAACATTAACACCTTTGGGCAGTGCTGATACCTGTATTGTTTCGCGTGCCGGAAACTCATCTTTAAAATAGCTGCCGTAAACTTCGTTAACATGTGTAAAATTTTTCATGTCAATTAAAAAAATGCTTGTTTTAACAATATTGATAAAGTCAACTCCGGCCTCGGTTAAAATTGCTTTAATGTTTTCCATTACCCGCCGGGTTTCAATTTTAATGTCATCAAGCACCAATTCGTTAGTCACAGGGTCCATAGCGATCTGACCGGAAACGAATACAAAATTGCCTGCAATTATTGCCTGGCTATAAGGCCCGATGGGCGCAGGGGCGTTAGGGGTATAAACTACTGTTTTCATTAAGATAGATGTTGTTAAAAAAGAGTTGTTGGTTAAGCTATTGCTGGCTTTTTAGCGAAGCTTTATTGTTTACGATTTATTTTTTTAATATAAACCATTGAAATAGTTTCCAGATAATACCCAGCAGAAACACAGTAATGGCAATTGCATTAATGGTGTGCATTACCTTTAAATTAAAGTTGGTTGGTCTGTTAGGATCTTTTTTCCGAAAAAAATACATATCACAAATTTACGTAAAAAAAATTCTGAATAAATTACAGTATCGTTATTTGTTAACCCGCCTGTATGTTAAAAATAAAAAAGGCCTCACCGTTGGGGTGGGGCCTTACTATTATAAAGGTTTAAGAATGTTATTTGTGAAATTCAACCCTGCGGTTTAATGAGCGGCCATCTTCGGTTGCATTATCAGCAATCGGGTGTGTTTCGCCATAAGCCTTAACATTTATGCGTTTAGCATCAACGCCAGAGTTTACTAAGTAAGTTTTTACAGAATTAGCGCGGTCTTTTGATAAGTGCATGTTATGAGCAGCAGTACCTTCAGATGAAGCATAACCGGCTAAGGTTACCACACTGCTGTTTGATTTTAAATCGGCAGAGGTAGCATCCAATATTGGGTACGAAGTAGTTTTTAATACTGAACTATCAAACTCAAACTGGATATTGCCATAAGGCGCTACAGATGGAGCCGCTGCTCTGATGGTATCAGGTTTGGGGAACACAATAGGGCACCCAGAGCCATCAACAATAGTTCCTGCAGGCGTGTTAGGGCATTTGTCAAATTGATCAGCTACACCGTCGCCATCAGCATCTTTTTTAAGATCGCTAACTGCATTTTCAACATTGGTAACACGGCCTTTTAACGCTTCAACTTCTTTGCGCAGTGCTGCATCGTATAACTCATCATACATTTGAGCAATAGGATTTACCCACTCTAAGCTTCTTTTTGAGGCTGGGCCAAAGGTGTACTCTAAGCCTCCGTAACCATAAGAATATTTGTTTTCGGTAGGGTATTTAGCGTGTACGCCTGATAAGTTAAATCCGTCAACAAAGTTTTCGGTGTAACCTATATTCAAATCTAATTGAGGGGTCAATTTAAACTTAACGCCTGCACCAATTGGAATAAATAATTCTTTTACAGTACTCCATTCAACAGAGCTGCCATCAGTAGCAACCGGGGTTGGTTTGTAAGAAACTAAACCCGCACCACCTGATACGTAAAAGTTAATGGCATTTTGGCGGTGTAAAAAGCTAACATTACCTACGTTAACAACGCCGCTTAAGCTACCCGAGAAATATTTAGTAGTGAAAGCAGAATAGGTTCCATTTGATACTTCGTCAACGGTATAACCGCCGTTATCATTACCGCCCAATTTTCCGCCATGTAAATCCAATTGCAGGCCAAATGCCGATCCAAGTTGATCTTTAACTGACAAGCCATAGCCTATTTCGGCTGTGCTATGGTTAAATGGGTTAACACCTCCTGTAGCAACCAAAGGTGACGTTGCACCAACGTTTAATCCGATACTCCAGGTGTTGTATTGAGCGGCACCTCCAAATAATTTAGCAGTAGAGGTGGTATCTGCCATTGTGATTTTTTTCGTTGATTTTGAGGTGTCGGTTTGCGCTGATGCAAAGCCAACTATCATCATGGAAATAAACGATAAGAATACGGTTTTCTTTAATGTAAAGTGGTTCATGGTTTTAAGGTTAAGGGTTTTTTTGTCAGTTCAACCCCAGTATTATAAGCCAAATTACACAAAAATTCACAAATACAGCTAAAACTTATATTAAAATTCAAACTTTTAATACAATAATAAAGAAAATATATAAACAAAAAAGGCCTCCTGATTACCAGGAGGCCTTTTTTGTTTATATTCTGCGAATATTATTTTTTGAATTCAACACGACGGTTTAATATACGACCATCTTCGGTTGAGTTATCAGCGATTGGGTTTGTTTCACCGTAAGCTTTAACTTTTATACGTTTTGCATCAACACCTGAGTTAACTAAGTAAGTTTTTACTGAATTAGCACGGTCTTTTGATAAACGCATGTTGTGAGCAGCAGTACCTTCAGATGAAGCATAACCAGCTAAAGTTACAACGCTACTGTTTGCCCTTAAGTCGGCAGAAGTAGCATCTAACACTGGGTAAGATGAAGTTTTTAATACTGAGCTATCAAATTCAAACTGAATGTTGCTGTAAGGAGCTACAGTTGGAGCAGCTGGTTTAATTGTATCCGGTTTAGGGAATACGATAGGGCAACCAGAACCGTCAACAACAGTACCTGCAGGAGTGTTAGGGCATTTGTCAAATTGATCAGATACACCGTCACCGTCAGAATCTTTCTTAAGATCGCTAACTGCAGTTTCAACATTGGTAACACGGCCTTTTAAAGCTTCAACTTCCTGACGAAGAGCTGCATCATACAACTCATCATACATTTGAGCAATTGGGTTTACCCACTCTAAGCTCTTCTTTGAAGCTGGACCGAATGTGTACTCTAAACCACCGTAACCATAAGAATACCTGTTTTCTGCTGGGTATTTAGCATGAACACCGGTTAAGTTAAATCCGTCAACAAAGTTTTCGGTATAACCTAAGTTTAAGTCTAATTGATCGGTTAATTTAAATTTAACACCTGCACCAATTGGAATAAATAATTCTTTTACAGTGCTCCACTGAACGGTAGTACCATCAGTAGCAACCGGAGCTGGTTTGTAATAAGTTAAGCCAGCACCACCAGAAACGTAAAAGTTAACTGAATTTTGACGGTGTAAAAAGTTAATGTTACCGAAGTTAACAACACCTGATAAGCTTCCTGAGTTAAATTTGGTTGTAAAGCTTTGGTATGTAGTACCAGATACGATATCAATAGGAGGATTTCCTGAACCTGAGTTACCAGCTAATTTACCACCATGGTAATCTAATTGTAAGCTGAAAGCGTGGCTTAATTGATCTCTTAATGACAAACCGTAACCTAATTCAACTTTGTTTTTGTCAAATGGGTTAACACCGCCTGTAGCAACTGAAGGTGCAGTTGCGCCAACATTTAAACCAACACTGAATGTGTTGTACTGACCTGCTCCACCAAATAATTTGGCTGAAGAGGTGTTGTCTGACGTTGTCATTTTTTTCGTTGAGCTTGTATCGGTTTGCGCTGATGCAACACCTACAACCATCAAGGAAACAAATGAGAAGACGACTGTTTTCTTTAATGTAGAATAGTTCATAGTTTTAAGATTAAACGATTTTAATTGTGATTTTTTTCAAAAATAGTAATTATGTTTGAAACGA
>OLKV01000163.1_pt1 | contig 31705 bp, 30 predicted proteins | sample 1604391 | NCBI WGS metagenome assembly OLKV01 (sample SAMEA104055711, study PRJEB20765) | soil metagenome | isolation source: soil | reverse complement strand
CTTACGCTAACATCATCGGCAAACCATTGGGTTAACCCATTAGGTTCATTCAGAAAGCTGTACAGTATTCGGGGAGACGATTTTATTTCATACTCTATAGTAAATTTCTTCTTTTCAGGCATGTGGGTTTATCAATTGAATACTGTAAAAGCAGTAAATGTTAACATTTTTTCTAAAGAAAGCGAATTTATCCTATATTTGCAAACCTTTTTAAAACGGGTGCTGTTTTAATTAATGCAAAGGCGTTATTGAAGCACTTACAAAGGGATTGTTAAAAAATATAACCATAATAAATAAAATCCGCCTAAAGTCGGATAGCTCAGATGGTTAGAGCGTAGGATTCATATCCACCTGAAGGTGGACGGCAGTTCTTAAAGTAACTATAAAAATATAACCATAATAAATAAAACCCGGCGGGGTAGCTCAGATGGTTAGAGCGTAGGATTCATAACCCTAAGGTCGGCAGTTCGATCCTGCTCCCCGCTACATTAAGTCAAAAGCCTCAAGTCGAAAGATTTGAGGCTTTTTGTTTTTGGAGTAGTCATAGACTACGTGCATAGCTTATCCGTAGATATAATCTGCGGACAGCTGGAGATGCAATTAACATATCTTTTTGCAGTTCGACTTCTCCTTAAGGTTTATGATACCTAAATTCCCGGCATATTGATGGGTTTTTGCGATTAGATAAAGAAATTCAATATGACTATTCTCTTAGCTACGTTTTTCAATCTCCTTTTTGACTTCTGCAATTAATTGCTGCTCAGTGGGTAGGTATAGTTTATACTCACTTGCAAAGATGGTTTTATTATCTTCCGGAAGGGAGATCTTTACAACCGCATTGTTCTTTTCTGCACATAATAAAATACCGATGGTTGGATTTTCAAAGTCTTTCTTTTCGTATCGGTCGTAGTAGTTCACGTTCATCTGTAGTTGGCCAATATCCTGGTGTGTAAATTTTGTGGTTTTTATTTCTATAATTACAAAGCATTGTAAGAGGCGGTTATAAAAAACAAGATCAATAAAGAACTCATCGCCTTCAATATGTAACCTCTTTTGCCTTGCTACAAATGCGAAACCGTTACCCATTTCTAATAGAAAATCATGCAAATGTGTAATGATCGCTTGCTCCAGGTCTTTTTCATAATAGGATGCTTCGCGGTGTAATCCCAAAAACTCAAGATACATGGGGTCTTTAATAATTTCTTTAGCATCGGACGGTTGCTTTTCGTTCCGGGCCACAGCCAATACGCTGTCTTTGTCATTGCTCATTAACAACCTTTCCCACAAACTGCTGTGGATTTGGCGTTCTAACTGACGAGTCGTCCAGCTGTTTTTTATCGCTTCTGCAATATAAAAGTTCATTTTATCTTGACTATCAACACGTAACAGTATCTTGTAATGTGTCCAGCTCAATTGCGAATACACTGTATTCGCAATTGGGAATGTGCGGTAAAACTGGCGAAATAATTCTATTTGCCGTTTCGAGAATCCGCTACCATATTCGGGTTCTAACTGATCAGCAATAAATTTAGTGAGGTAATTGCCATAGTCCGCCCGCTCTTTTCCTTGTTGTTATTCTTCGAAAATACGTTGTCCTATTTGCCAATACATTAATGTACGCTCATGGTCAACCAACCTGATCGCCTTGTCTTTAGCATCATGAATAATGGCTTGAATATCAGCTATGACAGATTGATTAATAAGCATTGTATGAAGAATTATGGTTCAATCGCAAAACTACAAAAATAGAGGGTGTATTAAAGAAGCTAGTCCAGGATGGAACATTCGGACTAACGGGGGCTTTTTTTTTCGTAACCTCGCAGATTGCAAATTTGCAGCGGAATTAACCCGGGATGAAACATCCCGACTAACGGGTATACCTATGCCGTTGTAGATTACTATATGTTATGTTTACTTTACTACCTCACTCACCAAAATGATAGGGCTGATATTGGTATAATTTGAAAAATCAGCACGAATGGCGTTTATATGCGGTGCGATAGCCGCTTGATAGTCGCTGAGGCTTTTTACATAAAATGTGCCAACAGCCATAAAAGAAAGTGGTTGGTTAGGAACACCACTGGCAAGCCCTTTTTCAATGGTGTATTTTATCAAATTTGATCCTAAAAGCGCTGCTACCATTGGCATGTGCTTAGTTTCATAATACTCCATATTAAAGGTTTTACCTTCAGCATAAGGGTACATGATGGATACTTTAATTAAGCCTCTTTCCATGTTCTGCTTTTCTTGACTAAACGCAGTAAAATAAGTAGTTAAAAGGAAAAACGATACAATTAGTTTTAATTTCATAATTAATTCATTTAACTGATAAAAGGGTCAATTTAAGTATTATAAAGCAAATATTAAAATATTGCCTTTATTCGCAAAATGCTATTTTTCTATAAAAAAGATCGAAAAAACCGATTTAGAAATACCTCGGAAATCTATGCAAGGAGGGAAATTTGTTTGGGATGCTGTCAACAAAAAGTTTGGTAGCTCAGATGGTTAGCGCGTAGGATTCATATCCACCTAAAGGTGGACGGCAGTTCGATGCTGTTCCGCTACTTCGCAGATTGCAAATCGGCTGCGAAAATAGTCCAGGATGGAACATCCGGACTAACGGGAAGAGAAAATCGCTTGCGGTAGCATCGGAGTGCATGAGCTTTTGCAAATTGAATTTCTTTGTTTATGCTAATTGCGCATACTGATTTCAGGCTATCAACTCTGTTTCTCCGGAATTTTAAAACCCAGGTAAGTTCCGGCTGTTATTCCCTGCATTGTTAATAACGTTGCCGAAAAATCGGGCATAGTTAATGTCGCCCAGGCGGTATATAGAAAAACAAATCCCAATACCGTTGTAAAAACAACCATTTGCAGCCGGTGAAAGCTGACGCCATTTTCGTCGGTAAGTATATCATTAATAAAATTATCTTTACCCATCTTCAGGCCATCTATCAGTTTATTGATATTTGATGTCAGCTGGCAATCCAGGAAATCATTGTACCCAATCTTTGCCTCTATTCCGGCAGCTGGTAACGCTGCCTTTAACAAATCCGTCGCTTGCCTTAGCTCTGCCTGCTGTGCCTGTAAATCCTGTACCTGCTTTATCGTCTTATCTGTTTTGTTATTGTTAATGCTGACAGCGCCAAGCCCGGTACCGGCACCTATGCCAATCAGCACCAGGATTCCGGAGTTTATCAGTTCGTAATTGTCAGTTATCAGCCAGATAAAAATATAGGAAGCCAAAACGATGGAGAACCAAAAGGCCATCTGCACCTTCCCAAGGCTGTACGGTGCGTTGCCAGCAGCTAAACCCGGAATGCCCAGTGGCGTCAGGTCCGCAGGCGTATCACGGAGCATGGGTGTAGTCTTTGCATATCTAAACAGCACCCCAAAATAGACGAGCAGTACTGCTATGCATGCCCAAAACCAACTTTGCCCGATGCGTATAAACCGGAAAGAATTGACTTTAGTTGCCTGGGAGCTTTGTCCGGTTAGGCCTATACTGATACTTAACGGCAGATTGAAAAACTGGTTGCCAAGCTCAGGATAGCCGAGCAGCATGTTCCATGTTTTATTATTCACAGGGGTGCGCTGAAGTAAAAATTTAAGCTCAGCACCATCCCCGTGCAAATACCAACCAACGGGAGTTGATCCTTCAATCTCAATGCTATTAATAAAAAGCCTGACTTGCTTTATACCGTTTTGTGCCGTTAGCAATCCGTTTAAATGCGCAACATCAACAACAATTATATCGCTCATTGCGGCAGATTTCTCTTTTATGTTACCGTCAAGGTAAGCATCAATCACAGTATCTGGTTTTAGCGCAGGTGTTTCTGCCATCAAATTCAAACCAAACAGCACCAGAATGGAGATAAGGATTAGTTTTTTCACGACAAGGTTTAATTTGAAATAAATTTAGCCAAATTGTTTTGAAAAACAAGCGTTTAGGGATTTTGCCAAATTCTTCCGGATAATTTATTGATCACAGCTCTCCCCAGAGTAAGGACGCTTACAGCAGCGACCAATAATTAATCCCAAATGCCGTTCTGCGCTGTAAATATTAAAGGCTCACCGCCGGTTACCATTATGGTATGCTCGTGTTGCGCAACAAAACCACCTTTATTACCGCTTAACGTCCAGCCATCGGCTTGTGTATCGGCAATGGTTGACCGCGTTGAAATAAATGTCTCTATCGCTACTACAGAATTCTTTTTGAAACGCGTAGTGTTATACCTGTCGCAGTAGTTAGCTATCTCGTGGGGTTCTTCGTGCAAGCTGCGGCCAACACCATGTCCGGTTAGGTTTTTTATTACCGTGTAGCCGGCTTTTTTGGCTTCAGTCTCAATCAACCTGCCTATCTCCGATATTCTGACACCACCTTTAATGTTGCTTATCGCTTTCCTCAATATCTCTTTTGATGCTTCTACCAGTTTGCCATGGCCATGAATATCTTCGCCCAATACAAACGAGCCGCCATTATCAGCCCAATAGCCATTTAATTCTGCCGATACATCAATATTTACCAGATCACCCTCTTTAAGTATTTTATCCACTGCTGGCATGCCGTGCGCAACTTCCTCATTAATACTAATACACGTATATCCCGGGAAACCATAGGTTAATAAAGGTGCAGAACGTGCGCCCATCTGTGCCAGCAAATCGCCGCCGTACTCGTCAAGTTGTTTTGTTGAAATGCCCGGTTTGGCAAACTCACGCATCTTTTTAAGCGTGATAGCAACAGCATCACTTGCCTGCTGCATCCCAATTCTTTCGTTTTCGGTAGTTATAGACATTTTAAAGTTTTTATCTGTGGCAAAATTAGCAATTAATACATTTAACATCGTTTACCGAACGTCAGTTTATAAAACAAGGTTTAGGCAAGTTTGTACCTCGCGCCAGTTAAGAGAGAACTATCTCAAATCCATGCAAGGAAGAAAATTTGCCTGGGGTATTGTTCATCAAAAATATAACGGCTCGGGTGGTAAGGCGTAGGATTCATATCCGGCTTGAGAAGGACGGCGACTCTTATTTATATCCGAATATGTTTACTGTGTATTATAAATAGCTTATAATCAATTTATTATGATATATTAATCGCTATTTAACAAAAAACCGACCGTTTTGCGTGGCTGAATCGTCAAAAAATAAAGTCAAACAAAATGGAAAATCTAAAAAACAAAGTAGCCGTCGTATTTGCGGCATCGGGAGAAATTGCAGGAGCAGTTGCTCATTCATTTTCTCAACAAGGGGCAAAGGTGTATGTCACCGCCCGGAACATGGATGCTGTAAAAGTATTGGCCCAAGAGATTAACGCGAGTGGCGGAAGTGCGGAAGCCGCCAAAGTGGACGCGTTGAATGAAACTGAAATAGACAACTTTTTAAAAAAGGTTGTCTCAGACAACGGTAAATTGGATGTAGTATTCAATGGTATCGGCGTTAGTTATGACGAAATGGGTGGCCGCCCGCTTACTACTGTAGCTACTTTCGAACAATTTATGGCCCCGATCAGAAAAATCTGTGGTTCACAATTCCTTACGTCGAGGGTAGCGGCGAAATATATGATGCAAACCCAATCCGAGGGGACTATCTTATTGCTTACGGCTGCATTATCCAGGTCAAAGCTTCCCAATTTGGCTGGCATCACGGCCGCCAGTGCGGCTGTTGAAGGGATGACACGAGTGATGGCCGCTGAATGGGGCGGGGATGGTATAAAGGTGATCTGTATTTGCCCCGGCGCCATAATGGAAACAAAGAGGATCTCCGGATGGATCGATGCTGCTGCAAAACAGTACGGAATACTTCCGGAGCAAATGATAATGCAGTACAAGGCATTTGACCTATTAAAGGCAAATTTAACACTAAAACAAGTTGGTGAAACGGCTGCTTTTCTCGCCTCTGAAACGGGAGCTGCTTTCAACAGCCATATTGTTGATGTAGATTGTGGCAAGCTGAACATTTTATAATATATTAGCGGTAGCAGCCTTCCACCAGAGGGCCGCTGCCTTCATTTTTATCTGTTAATAAACTGAATGGAAAAAGAAGACATCCTCAAATCGGCCAAATCTGGCGATATTAATGCATTCCAAACGCTGTTTGCCGAATTTCAGAACCAGTTGAAATCGTACCTGTACCGTTTGCTTACCGATCGTGATGATGTTGATGACCTCACCCATGATACCTTTATCAAGGCATTTACTAATATATCGACCTTCAATCAGGAATCTTCGCTAAAAACCTGGGTATTCAAGATAGCTACCAACCTGACTTATGATCATTTAAGAAAGCTAAAAAGATGGCAGGCAGATGCCCAGGATCGGGCTGCGGACCTAGCCATCAATTCGGAAGAGATCAGGCAGGTTTTTTGGATGGTTCATAATACGTCGCCTGCCGGGGCTTACGAAATGAAAGAGCATATTGACTACTGTTTTACCTGTATTTCAAAAACCTTGCCTATAGAAAATCAGATAGCGCTGATCTTAAAGAATATCTACGATTTTCAGGTAAATGAAATTTGTCTTATCCTCGGAAAAACGGAAGGCGTGATAAAGCATCTGTTGAACGATGCGAGGAGTACGATGACAGATATTTTTGAGCACAGATGCGCGTTAATCAATAAGAATGGCGTCTGTCATCAATGCAGTCATATAAATGAAATTTTCAATCCTAAACAGAATCAGCAAGAGGAACTGATGAAGCTGGAATTGGTAAAAGCTTCAAAGAAATATAACAGAGAGCAGCTTTTTACATTGCGAACATTATTGGCAAAAGCTATTGATCCATTGCACGCCGCGGGTACAGACTTTCACGAGGAAATTATGAGGTGTTTAAGAACGGCAATTGGTGAAAAAAGTGATTTTTTTGACCTGAACCGGGATAAGACGGACTAAGCTATATGGGTTGTAGCGCAGATGGTTAACGCTAAGATTCATATACACGTCCTGATAAATGCATCATCAAGAATTTGAACCTCCTGAAGCGCTACGGGATAGCATAAAGTGCTTTTGGTACAACAGGAGAGACCCGGGGTAACTACAATCGGGTTTTGAGGTAAAAACTGATGGCTACGCCGAAATTATTTTTCATTTCGGAAGCGCATCTTGATTTCGGTTTGGGTTTTGGCTTGCCATTTTATTTTTTTAGCTTGATTTCCAATTGATCAATTTCTTTATCCCTTTCTTCAAGCTCCCGGTGGAATTGGACCGGGATATTTTTAATTTTGGAGAGATAATAGGCGGCAAAATCTTTCACCCTATACCGGTAGCCGTTCCCTATAGTTGCATCTTCGCTGCCAATGTATAATATCGTTCCCTCCTTTTGATGAAGCAGATCCACGAGGTACGGGACGGCTGCATTACCATATTTAATTAATTGTTTGCCGAGGTACCCGGCGTTGTCCTCTTCGTAAAGAAACCCCCATAAATTGCCCGCAAGTCCCCAAAACTCTGCCTTGTCAATGCAACTGTGTTTTAATGCATAAGCATAAGCTTTCGCTAAAGCATTGTAATTTGCTGGATTTTGCTCAATTTGAAAATGCCGCAGCACCTCGGCTGCTAAAAACACGGCATGGGGTGCAGCGTCAGGGTTTGCTATCAACTGGTTAAGCTGTTCGCGGTTGCGCCCATTATCCCAAATGCCGACAGCACGGTTGCTTTCGCCCGATTGGAAAAGACCGTTATAGCCAATTTCCGTTAATTTCTTCTCAAGTGGATCAGTAGCCATGTTTAAAATATAGATAAAAACAGAATTTAAAAAGGGCCTTTTGGTTATTCCGTCACCAGGTTACTTTACTCCATGTGATCTATATTACCGCGGTAACTTATTATGGGGTTACACCTGGGAGATCAACGGTATCGGCCCCGGTTGAATCTTTTGCCGCGTTCCAGATGCCAGCCGCTTTCATAAATGTTGCCGAAGGAACACCTTGCGAAGCCACTGCAAAAGGCTCTTTCGTAAAAGCTCCTGCACTATCAGTACGCCAGCCCCATCTTACTGATCCGTAGTAGGTGCCCGCCTGGGTACCTTTTATAGCCAATGCCGTGGTTTCAAATAGCTGGCTCGAATCTTTTTGCGCACCAAAAGAGGTAGGGCCATCATATAATATGGCATCCTGCTGCGGCCATGCTGTGCCAACTTTATGTCTGAAACCTAATTGGTAGGTTGCATTATCGTGAGGGCCCGCGCCGATGCTTATTGCGTGTCCGCTTCCATTATTATCCATCGGCGTTTTATCGAGACCGTCTCCGGCAGCGCTACTTGGAGATCCATAAATTGGGTTATTCCTCGCATCAGCCCTGTCAATCATGGTGCCTTTTTCGGTGCCGGTGGCAATGGCCCGTTTTTGTCTGTTGGGGTCTGAGTCTATAAAAGGATGGGTAGTGCCCACAACCGTTTGCGCAGTTTGCGTTAAACCTATCTTATCGGCATCCACGGTTGCATTTGGCGCAAATTTTAATTTCATGTCAACCCCCCGGGCACCCTGAGCCGCCGGAATGGGATCACCGTGTGGTCCCTTATCCTGCCTCGTTTCGTATTTATCAAAGTCAAAAGTGCCACCAGACGTTGGTATAGAACGCTGAATGACATTGCTTTTTGCCTGGATAGTCCGCAACGAGTTACGAATGTCCAGGCTCGCGGAACGGTACTTAGGAATGGGTTCGCCGGTTACCGCCCGGGCCCCCAGCTGATCAGCTTCGGATTCAAGAGCTTTATCGTCATTTAAAGATAAGCCTTTGCCCAATACCCGTGTGGGATTTACGAGTCCGTTTCGCTGCTGTACAATATGGACGAATTCGTGCCCGATAAGATTTTTCCCCTTTTCTGTATGCTGATCAAACTGCCCCGGCGCAAAATGCACGTTTTCTCCCTGTGTAAACGCAAGTGCATTTAGGCTAGTGGCTTCCTGCGAATCCTTTTGGATAGCCACATTTGAAAAATCATGTCCAAATGCATTTTCCATATCCGTTTGTAGCGAGGCCTGCAAATTTTCGTTATGCTTCCGCTGAACCACACCCTGGTCCGCTTCCAACGGAGAAAAAAAGCTATTCGAGCTTTCTTTAGACTTAAAGAAAGATTTTTTTTCAGGGTTGGTTTGAAAATTATTTTTATTGCTTGAATCCGTCTTTTTTGATTCAGTTGTTGGTGTTTTCATATCCGCGCGGCTTTTAAATTATTTAAATACGGCAGTGTAAGGTTTATTACGATATTCTATTTAAAGTTAAATGAATATTGCATAAAAAGAAAATTATATTTTGATGATTTTGAATGGATGGGTTACGATGCGGCTCCATCCAACGGGCAAAAGATGCATAATCCAGTCCTGACCCTGTGATGCTTTTTCTTTTATTGGCTATAACTTGTTAAAAATAAGCCACCCCAAATATGCTATTTTTGTAAATGCAGCACCAAGAATTTGAACCTCCTGAAGCGCTACGGGATAGCATAAAGTGCTTTTGGTACAACAGAAGAGACTCGGGAGAACTACAATCGGGTTTTGAGGTACAACCTGATGGCTACGCCGAAATTATTTTTCATTTCGGAAGCGGCTGCAGCATTGCTAACAATGGAACCTTGCAGCCATTGCCATCGCCGTTTATGATGGGGCTGCTCAATCAGCCCGTTGTTTTTTACACCAAAAATCGTCTTGAGGTCATTGGTATCAGGTGCTTTCCGTGGACGGTGTTCGATCTGCTCGGACTGCCCTCCGGTAAAGGCGGGGTGCGCATATTTGAGCATCCTATCGCCCGGCTTCAGCCTATATTAAATAAGTTTATGGAAGCTGGCAGGATAGATGAAGCGCTGGCTGAGGTAAAACAGTATTTTTTGGATGCACACTCGCATGTTGCTACCAACAGCATGCTATTTAAAGCAGGGTTTGCTATGAACGGTGCCAAAGGCACCATGCCGGTAAGCGAGGTAGCGGCTGCGGCCCATGCAACCGTTCGTACACTGGAAAGGAACTTCAAGCAATCTTCGGGCTATAGTGTTAAAGATGTGTCGGGCCTGATGCGCTTTGAGCAGGTACGAAACCGGTTATGGCATTATCCCGACTCTAACCTTGCCGGCTTAGCGCATGAGCTGGGCTATACCGATCAATCCCACCTAAGCAGAGAATTTAAGCGCTATAGCGGCACTACCCCGGCGGCATTTGCGCGAAAAGCGAAGAAAGGGAAACAGGCTGTAAGCAATGATTTTGTCGCATTTATACAGGCCTGAGGGAATGGAATTCTCGAAGTCCCGCAGCAGATTATGCCATTCGGGATTTAAAAAAACAGGGATACATTAAACAATCTTCTAAATTTGTCTTTATAAAATTTTTACGACTCAACCGATTAATATAGAATCTGTTATGAAAATCCATAGAATTGACCATGTAGGGATAGTAGTAAACGACTTTGCGGCTGCTAAAGCGTTTTTCCTTGAATTGGGCCTCGAAGTTCAAGGCGAAGGATTAGTGGAAGGCGAATGGGTGGAGCGGATAATAGGGCTTAACGATGTTAAAACGGACATCGCAATGTTGCGGACGCCAGGTGGAGAAGCTAATATAGAACTGATAAAATTTTACAAGCCGCTGGATGAGAAAGGCATACAGCCTTCTTTGTCAAATACTTTGGGCATCAGGCATGTTTGCTTTGCCGTTGAAGATATTGAAGCTATTGTTGCCAAATTGAAAAAGAAAGGCACTGAACTTGTTGGAGAGATACAAAACTACCAAAACGCCTATAAATTGTGTTACCTCCGCGGGCCCGAGGGGATCATCGTAGAATTGGCGGAGAAACTCAAATAAAATAAAGCTATCGATCAAGCGGTAGGTCACCCACCTAAACAGGAAATTTAAGCACTACAGCGGTAAACTACCGATCATATTTAAACTTTTTGCTCACCTTTTTATATCGCTCCAAAAATATTTTCAAAAATATTTGCGCAATCGAATAGTTGCATATATATTTGCAATCAATTGATTGCAAATTAACATGAGACGAGATATTTATCAGGCCATAGCCGACCCTACCCGCAGGGCAATACTTACCTTACTTACAGTAGGCGCCCTAACCCCCAACGCCATTGCCGTGCATTTTGGCAGCAGCCGGCAGGCGGTATCAAAACACATACAGATATTGGCCGAATGCGGTGCTGTTGACCAAACACACAGCGGCCGCGAAATATATTACCAGCTAAATATTAATAAAATGAAAGAGATAGACCATTGGATGGAAGCCTTCCGCAAGTTGTGGGAGACACGTTTTGATCAGTTAGATAATCTATTAAAAGACTTATAAAACTCAACAATCATGACAAACAATTTTGTATTTGAGCCAGACCTGGCTGCTAAAACGATTCACATTGTACGCGAGTTTAACGCGCCAATTGAAAAAGTATGGAAAGCCTGGACAGAACCCGACCTGATTGAAAAATGGATAGCGCCGAAACCATGGACGGCCGAAACCAAAATTATGGATTTTACAGTTGGTGGAATATGGCTTTATGCAATGGTTAGCCCCGAAGGAAAGAAACACTGGAGCTATGCTGAATTTACCGCGATAGAAGTTGGCAGTGCTATTTCATCAACAAATATGTTTAGTGATGAGGACGGTAACACGGCTGCTGGTGCACCAAAATCATACACCACGATTAAATTCTCATCCATTGATGGTAATAGAACGAAAGTAGATGTGGTGAAAATATTTACCGATGAAGACACCGTTAAAATGTTTGTGAAAATGGGCTTTAAGGAAGGCACTATTATGGGTTATAACCAGTTGGATGAATTACTGGCTTCGGAATAGATCAATTTAAAAAACAATTATTATGAGAAAATTAAAATTACAGGTACAAATAACCATTGATGGTTTTGTAGCCGGGCCAAATGGCGAGTTCGACTGGGCGTTCATAGCTGGCAAAGATGACCCGGAGGCTTTACAACAGGTTATCAGGTTCGGCGTGGAGCTTGCTTCCAGCTGCGACACCTTTCTGCTGGGCCGCAAACTGGCTGCTTCTACATTTTGTACTTACTGGGAAAACGTAGCTGATAACCAGCCCGACAACCCCTGGCACCCTTTGGCGCAGTTGATAGCCAATTATCGTAAGATAGCCTTTAGCCGCAGCGAAACAAGCTTCACAGGCCGCAACCTCGAAGTGGAAAACGGCGACCTGGCCACTGCTGTACAGTCCCTCAAAAACCAACCCGGCAAGGATATTCTTGTGTATGGCGGTGCCGACTTTGTTGGCTCGCTTATCAGCCTTAACCTTATCGATGAATATTATTTGATGGTTAACCCAGTTGCCATAGGTGCAGGCCTTCCCATTTTTAAGGAGAGAATGGTGCTTGAACTGGAAAGCTCGATCGCTTTTAAACACGGGAAAATAGTCAACAAATATTTGCCGGTATAGGCCGGCGTGTAAATAAGCTATATATGACCGCCCTTATGGTAAAATAGTAATGATTGGTTTACAGCGGCAAAACACTACGGTAGTGGTGATTTTGTCGCGTTTATACAATCCTAAGGCAGGGGTATTTCGGACTTTTGTACTTTCAATCTTCAATATGAAAGCAACAAATAAAGACAATAAATCAGCAGAAGATCAATTAATATACGATGTCATCATTTCCGGCGCAGGGCCCGTCGGGCTATTCCTCGCCTGTGAACTGGCCCTGGCCAAATGTTCAGTTCTGATACTGGAAAAGGCAGAAGATCCGCACTCGCCATTAAAGCAACTTCCTTTCGGCATAAGGGGGCTCTCGGCGCCAACTATTGAAGCGCTTTACCGCCGTGGGTTGCTGCAAGACCTCGAGATACATAAACATCTTAAAAACCCCCACCAGAATGCCAAACAAGGGCCGCGTCGTCAGGTAGGGCACTTTGCCGGTATTCCATTTCACGAGGGCGATATTGACACTTCACAGTGGACGTATCGTCTGCCGGGCTCAACTGCCACCAGTTTAATTTCTGAAATGCAAGAGCTTGAAACGGTGCTGGCCCGTCGCGCAGAAGCCCTGGGGGTTGAAATCAAGCGGGGGCTTGCCATAACTGACTTTCACCAAAACGGGGAGGGGGTAACTGTTCAGTGTGACGACCAATCTTTTAAAAGTAAATGGCTTGTGGGTTGCGATGGAGCCCGTAGTGTTGTTCGCAAGGCGGGTGGTTTTGAGTTCGCCGGTACGGAGCCGGAATTTACCGGCTACACTACTAAAATGGATATTGCCGACCCAGAGAAGCTAAGCCCGGGCCGAATTGTGACACCAACAGGCATGTACATGCAATCGCAGCCAGGTTACGTAGTAATACAGGATTTTGACGGTGGGGCATTTCATAGTTCAGAAAAGCCAATCACGCTTGAACATGTGCAGGAAGTGCTGCGCCGCGTCTCGGGCACCGACGTTACGATCAACGCCCTGCATATTGCAACTACCTGGACCGACCGGGCACGGCAAGCCACCACCTACCGCAATGGTAGGGTCCTTTTAGCCGGCGATGCCGCGCACATTCATGCGCCATTGGGAGGACAGGGGCTTAACCTTGGGCTGGGCGATGCCATGAACCTGGGCTGGAAGCTCGCTGCAACCATTCATGAGAAAGCACCGGAAGGGTTGCTGGACAGTTATTATACCGAACGGTACCCAATTGGTGCGCAGGTGCTTGATTGGTCGCGCGCCCAGGTTGCCATCATGAACACAAGTCCACAAGCCCGCGCGCTGAATGCAATTTTCCGCGACCTTATGAATACGCGCGATGGCGCCACCTACTTTGCAGCACGGGTGTGGGGTATTTTCACACATTACAATCTGGGTGACGATCACCCTTTGATAGGCCACAGCATTCCCAACTTTGAGTTGGAAGACGGTACAACCGTCGGCGAGCTAATGTACAATGGCCAGGGGATACTGCTTGATTTTGATACGAATACTTCGCTTAAAGCTTTGGCAAATGAATATGGCGATCGAATGAAGTATGTTTCGGGCCGGGCGAAAGAGCAATTAGGCTTGAGCGTTGTACTTATACGCCCTGATGGGTTTGTGGGCTGGGCCGCTGATAACGATGCGAATTACGTGGAATTGCGAAGGGTTGTTGACCGTTGGTTTGTGGGTAAATAGGACTGCTAAAATCACATTTGAGGGTAAATTGAAATTATCAAACATTCCTACGGAACGTAAACTGATATTTTTAATTGGTTTCTACCAACCATGCGTCCCCATAGGACGCTTTTTTTCATATTTCGTGCCATAGGCACGGCTGGTTGGTAGAACAATATCCATACGTAAGTACGTTCCTTCGGAACGTTTCGTGAAATTCGTCGTTTTTAATTATCTATCTGCTGGTCGAAGGTATAACTTCGACCTAAAATGTGTTAAGCTTTCAGCTTAGCGTCAACCGGGGGGTATAAACTGGTAAAATTTACTGTCAGTTCAGATCTGCTGCCATTTGAATATTGCAGCGTTCGTACGGAGACGGATAGCCTGCAATCTTTTTAAAACCAAGTTTATGGTATAAGTTTATGGCCGGTCTTAATATCGTATTACTTTCAAGGTAAACTTTACTTCCTCCAAGTGCCTTTGCTTTATCAAGCGCGGCACGCCCTAATAGCCAGCCAATATTTTTCCCCCGTGCTTTTGGTGAAACGGCCATCTTAGCCAGTTCATAATCAAAATCCCCATTCGGCATCTTTATGAGGGCGCAAACGCCTAAAGGCTCGCCTTGGTATAGCGCTACCAATATGTGACCTCCGTTTTTTAAGATATAACCTTCCGGATTTTCAAGCGCTTTATAATCGGCCTCTTCCATCGTAAAATAGCTTGATATCCATTGCTCGTTAAGCATTTTGAAAGCTTTGGCATATTTGGGTTTATAATCAATTATTTCAATGTTCACGCTTTCACGTTGCTTTTGCTGTTCCTTAACACGGCGCAGTAATGTTTTTTGTTCGAGCAAAAATTCCCATTCTTCAATAGCCTTCCAAAGATCATTTGTAGCCTGTGCTGAGATTTCTTCTATTGCATTTTCTACGTCTTTATACTGATCCTGTATTTTTAGGTTAAATCCCATCCCTTTTTCAGAAAGGCGAACCATATTCCGCCTGCCGTCAGCATCATCCTTTTTGTCTATGATTAATCCTTTTTTGCCCATTTCACTAATAATCTTACTTACCGAAGGGTGTGAATGGCCTATTTCATTTGCAATGCCGGTAATCGTTTTTTCTTCGCCTTGCGATAGTGCATAAAATACAGGAAACCACTTGGGTTGCATATCAATCTCGTAGAGTTTATAAATCCCTGCGGCATCGTCTGTAATCTTATCTGTCAGCATTCTTAAACGGCTACCGATTGCCATTTTTCCTACTATGTTAAAAAAATCCATAATTAATAACTAAATACGTAATCAGTTACGCAATATCGATTTTAATTTTCTTTTTTACAAAGTTTATTTGCTTAAATAATGTCATAATTCTTTGAATGAGCATAAAAATCGCCCAGGGAATAATTAGAGAATTGCCCGGCAAGGAGTAGATTGGAAAAAAGCATTCATTTTAGAATTGGCTTTTCTTGTTTATCCTACTGGTTGAAGTTTATAACGTCGACCTAAATGTGTTAAGCTTAACACTAAACTAAATTTCATTTCTTTTGGGTTATCCGGATTTGCAAATCTGGTGAAAGTTTAGTTCGGTAATTTAATCTTTAACATTTGTATACCCACCACTCCGTATGTTAAATTCAAAATTATTTATATTTACACTAACGGAGCCCTCGACTGATCTTTTCCAGATTCAGCCATAAAACGTTAAGCCTTACTTGTTAACAGTATACTTGAAATGTAAATCAACAGGTTATGATTATACCCAAATCTGTACTGACCTTGTTAGTTTTGTTTTTGCCGTGCCTGCTCTTCGCACAGGAGGTAAAGCCTGATATTGATTTTTCCAGGGTAGACAGCCTTGCGAAAACTATAACGTACAAGAATGATATCAATCTCCTCACCAATGAACTTACAAGCTCTTATTCAGACCAGATACATAAAGTAAGGGCAATTTTTAGGTGGATTACCTATAATATCAGCTACGACTTTAAATTTTACAATAAATATGATTACCGGGGAAAGGAGCCAAAACCATTTACGTGCAGTGGTGATAGTATGGAATGTGCAATCAAGCTAAACGTATGGGAAATGAAATACGTCAATAAGGTATTGGACAAAAAAAAGGCTGTTTGCCAGGGTTATGCAATGCTTTTTAAAAGGATGTGCAAGATTGCGGGAATTGAAGCTGTGGTAATACCAGGATACGTAAGAACAGAGTACTATGAAGTTGGCACCCTGGGAAGTCTTGACCACGCATGGAACGCGGTGCTGCTAAATGGTGTTTACTACCTGTTGGATGTTACATGGGCGGCGGGTGGCTGCCCTGCGTACGATGATGGCAAGCTGATCTTTTTTTACAGGTATTATGATGATTATTACTGGCTCACACCTGCTGTTGAATTTGCAAGGAATCACTATCCCGAAGACGACAAATGGGTATTGCTTCCGCGCTATACAAAAGAAAATTTTTCGGCAAACCCCTATTACGCGCCTGGGGTATTAAGTGATATCAAGCTGATAACGCCTTATACAGGAATTATTACTGCTAAAAAAGGTGACACTATTCGTTTTAAACTAAAATATGCAGGGTCTGTCCGGGCTTTACAAATTAATACGAATATTTTTCAAAACCCAGACATTTGGTATCACGAACGTACAAGAAGAAGAGAAATGCCAATATGGAGAAAAGATACTGCGGCGATTAAAAAACAACGATATGTTAAATATAAGCACGATGGCGATAGTTACGAGTTTACATATATAGTTAATGATAACACATTGGAGTATATCGACATTATATTTGATACCCGCCGGGTGATGCGGTTCAAAGTGAATGATCACAGATGAGATACCACCAATCACAGGACTGAAAGTTAAAAAAGCTGCCAATTATAAATGATTGACAGCTTTTATATTGTAAAACGATATTTCTTTTTTATGATTTGATAAAAGCTAAAAGATCCTTATTGATGGTTGCTCCTTCTGTGGCTGGCATCCCATGGGGAAAGCCAGGGTAGGAGATGAGCTTACCGTTTTTCAACAGCTTGATCGCTTTTGCTCCTGAAATAGGGAAGGGCACGATCTGATCATCTTCACCATGCATCACAAGTACCGGAATCTCTACGCTTTGCAGATCTTCCGTAAAATCTGTTTCTGAAAAAGCCTTTATACCCTCAACATGTGCTTTTGCGCCGCCCATCATTCCCTGGCGCCACCAATTGTCCCTGATTCCCTGTGATATTTTCGCCCCTTCGCGATTATAACCATAAAACGGGATGGTAAAATCCTGGAAATATTGCGCCCTGTTGGAAGCCGTACCTTCACGTATTCCATCAAATATAGCCATAGGCACACCTTCCGGATTGTTTTCTGTTTGCACCATTAGCGGAGTAACCGCACTAATCAGCACAGCTTTGGCAACGCGGCCTTTGCCATATTTTGCAACATAACGGATAACTTCGCCGCCACCTGTGGAGTGACCAATGTGTATGGCATTTTTGAGATCCAGTGCCTGGGTAAGCTCAGCTACATCGGCTGCGTAGGTATCCATATCATGTCCACCCGAAGTTTGAGTTGATCTTCCATGTCCGCGACGGTCATGGGCGATCACTCTGTATCCCTGTTTAAGGAAAAACATCATTTGTCCGTCCCAGTCATCGCCGGATAAAGGCCAACCGTGATGAAAGAAAAGTGGTTGCCCGGTTCCCCAGTCCTTGTAATAAATTTCGGTTCCGTCTTTTACTGTGATTTTGCTCATTGCTATTGATTTTGGTGATTAATGAAATGCTGGAAATACATTGCTGTATGGAATGAGTAATTGTGGATATAAATAATCCTCTTTTTACTCCATCACAATAATTACGAACTGGCCACATGCCGATAGCACGCAAACAAAGGTCAGAACGAAGGAACGTTAAAAACTAAAGGTAATAAACAAAGGTGAATTTGCGCATTAGCTGAATCAAAAATAACTCAAAATTTATATTATTATAATATTAGTAAAATGCCTGTTAGCTGGGTATTAAATCCCGGCCAACCTGCCGCATCCCCATCGTTTCTATCATTTGGCTACAACAATAGTTGATTAGGCTACGTCTGCTTATTTGCTGCTGCTGAACTTTGTGTTATCAAAAAAACACAAAATGAAAATTATATTAACAGGTTCATTAGGACATATCAGCAAGCCATTAACCATAGCGTTAGTGCAAAAAGGACATTCGGTTACAGTTATCAGCAGCAAGGCCGAAAAGCAGAAAGAGATTGAAGCATTGGGCGCCAGAGCTGCCATCGGCACAATAGAAGATGTTGATTTTTTGACCGCCACTTTTACGGGCGCAGATGCTGTGTACACCATGGTGCCGCCGCCCAGCTTCTTCGACCCCGAATTTGATTTGATGGCGCATTGCAGGCAGGTTGGTAATAACTTTGCCCAAGCTATTGAGGCTTCGGGTGTAAAGCGTTTGGTTCACCTCAGTAGTATTGGCGCCCATTTAGAAAAAGATTCGGGTCTTATACTGCTCCATCATACGCTGGAAGGGATTTTAAATAACCTTGCTGGTGTTGCCATTACCTTTATGCGCTCGGTTGCTTTTTATTACAACCTAAACGGCTTTTTAGCGGCTATAAAAAATACAGGTGTTATGGCATCAAATTATGGCGGCGATGATAGGGTGGCTTGGGTTGCCCCGGCAGATATTGCCGATGCTGTTGCCGAAGAGCTGGAAACACCGCTTGTGGGCCGTAAAGTACGTTACGTGGCAAGTGACGAACCGAGCTGCAATGAAATTGCAAATGCTTTAGGCGCAGCCATTGGCAAGCCCGATTTGCAATGGATAGTTATTACCGATGAACAATTGCAAAGCGGTTTAGAGGCAGTTGGGATGCCTGCACACAATGCTGCCGGTTTAGTTGAGATGAATGCAAGCATGCACAGAGGGCAATTGTTTGAAGATTATTTTTTGAACAGGCCAGCGGTGATGGGAAAAGTTAAAATAGCAGATTTTGCAAAGGAATTTGCTGCAGCCTTTAATCAATAATTAAGTAAATTGTGCCATGCCAAATACGCAGCCTCACCGGATTAAAACGATAAGCGAGTATCACCACGTTATGGGGCTCCCTAAACCGGAGCATCCGTTAATTAGTGTGATTAACTTTGAGTCGATTAAGCATTTGCCTTATGATGAATCAATAAACATTGTGTTTGATTTTTATTCCATTTCATTAAAAAGGGATTTTAATGCCAGGTTTAAATACGGGCAGCAGGAATATGATTTTGACGAGGGTATTATGTTTTTTATATCGCCCGGTCAGGTTTTTGGAATGGAGATTGAAAAAGGTTCAACGTTAAAACATTCGGGATGGTTGTTACTTATCCATCCCGATTTTTTGTGGGATACACCTTTGGCAAAAAAGATAAAGCAATACGAGTATTTCAGCTATGCGGTCAATGAAGCGCTTTATCTTTCAGAAAAAGAAGAAATAACAATTACCGCCATGATGCAAAACATCGAGCACGAATATCATTCGAACATCGATAAGTTCAGCCAGGATATCATCATCTCACAACTGGAACTATTGTTCAATTATGCCGAAAGATTTTATCACCGCCAGTTTATTACACGGAAAATAACCAACCATCATATCCTTGATCGTTTGGAAGATATTCTTACAGCGTATTTTAACAGCGATATATCGGCAACAAAAGGATTGCCCACTGTTCAATATATTGCCGAAAAATTAAATGTATCCCCCAGTTATTTAAGCGGATTGCTTAAAATGCTAACAGGGCAAAGCACCCAGCATCATATACATGATAAACTAATGGAAAAGGCAAAGGAAAAATTATCCACCACCGATTTATCAGTAAGTGAAATTGCTTACGAATTAGGGTTTGAGCACCCGCAATCGTTCAGCAAATTATTCAAAATAAAAACTAATCTTTCGCCATTGGAGTTCAGGCAATCGTTTAATTAGAGTAATTTAAATTACGCCAGCACCAGCCCTTCTTTTAAAGCAAGCTCATACGTTTCATCGTCAAACTTGTAATAGGTAGGTGAGCGGTGAGCGCCGATACTTCTTTTTTCGTCAAGCTTTGCAATAAGGCCAAGGGCAATTAATTTATTAGGAAAGTTAGAGGCATTGAGCTGCTTGCCCAACATTACTTCGTAAAAACGCCTGATCTCTTTTAACGTAAACTTTTGCTGAAGAAAATTCTTCCCGATAGGAAAATGGTACAAATGCATCCGCATGGTGAATAGTGCTTCGCGTGCCATTTCATCGTGGTCAAAACCTAATGGGGGTAATTTATCTACCGGGAACCATTGGCATTCGCTTGATAAAAAATCAGCGTTTGGCTTTGCGTTGATAATATCAGTTATGGCATAAAACCCTACGGACGCTGTTTCACCTTTGAGCCAGTTATCTTCGTCAAACCTAACCTGCGCTATTTCAAAAAGTTTTTCGGGATCAAAAGCCCCACGCGGATCGTTTCTTCCGGGATCACCAAACGTTTTAAATTGCTTTAAAAACAAATTTTCTATATCAGTACGTTCTGCGGTTATGCGGGTTGCAGCCTGGTCCAAGCTTTCATCCTTTTTAACAAAACCGCCGGGCAGGCACCATTTGGTAAGTATTTTATTTTTAACCAGTAATAACTGAAGCTCACCATCGTGATAGCCAAAAATGGCGCAGTCAATGGTAAGGCATGGCCGGTAATCTAAATAACCCTTGTTAAAAAAATGCTTTAATTCCTGCAAGCTTTTCATCCTCTTCCGGTAAGCGAATTATTATTTATTAAAATTTAATAAATGTAAGAAAATCTTATATATCTTTATTTATTAAATTTTAATAAATGACAAAGCCACAGACCGCAGGATGGGAAAAGCGGCTGCCTCATCCCAACCCTTCTCCAAAGGAGAAGGGCTATTAGGTGGATAAAAATATCGTTTGCAAATCAAAGTCCTCTCCTTTGGAGAGGATTTAGGTGAGGCAAAACAGCTTTTAGAAAAAAATATACTTCTTCGGTTATACAAAACTTATCCGAACTCATATTTAAAAAGTAAAACCAAACAACCAATTATAAACCAATGAGAATTAACAGAACACTTTACTACGCAGCCGGCGCAGGTGCATTGTTAGCGGCGCTTGCTTTTACCAAAGGCAGGATCGAAAACAATTTACCCCCTGCAGTTATTGCAGAGTCGGGCCTGATCCGTACTGCTGGCGACTTTACCTACCGCGATCTAAATAAAAACGGGAAGCTTGATGTTTATGAAGATAGCAGGCAGCCGATTGAAAAACGGATACAGGATCTTTTAAAGCAAATGACGCTGGAAGAAAAGGCCGGAATGATGTTTTATTCGCCGGTACGCGTAAACGCCGATGGTACCATTGAAGATAAGCCTGCCAAAGACTTTTTGTCAAGCATATCACCCGCCGGTGTTAACGAGATTGATAAACACCACATCACGCATTTTAACCTGTTTGGTGTACCGGCTCCCGATACCCTCGCGATATGGTATAACAGGATACAGCAATACGAAGAAAAAACCAGGCTTGGTATTCCGCTTACTATAGCGTCTGACCCGCGTAACCAGGGCAGCGCAGGTATTTTTGCAATGTCGGCCAAAACATTTTCCTTATGGCCCGACCCGCTGGGCCTGGCCGCTATTGGTGATGATAAACTTACCGAACAGTTTGCCGATATTTCGCGGCAGGAATACCTTGCCGTTGGCATTCGCCAGGGCCTGCACCCACAAGTTGATTTGGCCACAGAACCACGCTGGCCGCGCATTGCCGGTACTTTTGGCGAGGACGCTGCGCTAACATCACGCATGGCCGTTGCCTACATAAAGGGCTACCAGGGTGAAAAGCTGGGTGTTAATAGCGTTGCTACCATGACCAAACATTTCCCGGGTGGCGGTCCGCAAAAGGATGGGCTCGATCCGCACTTTAATTTTCAAAAGGGCGAGGTTTACCCTGGTAACAATTTTAACTACCACCTTATCCCTTTTGAGGCTGCTTTAAAGGCCGGCACAGCGGCTATTATGCCTTATTATGGCGTACCTATGGGCCAAAAAAATGTGCCTGAAGTTGGTTTCTCCTACAATAAGGCTATTATTACAGAGCTTTTGCGCAAAAAATATCATTTCGATGGCGTTGTTTGTACCGACTGGGGGCTGGTGACCGATGCAAAACTTGGTCCTGTTAATTTCCCGGCAAGAGCCTGGGGTGTTGAGAACCTGAATACCGAAGAAAGGGTACAAAAACTTATTGATGCCGGTGTTGATCAGCTTGGGGGCGAAAATTTGCCTGACGTGATTGTTAAACTGGTTAAAGATGGAAAAGTAAGTGAAAAACGTATTGATGAGTCGATAGTACGATTACTGCGTTTGAAATTTGTACTGGGTTTATTTGATAATCCGTTTGTTGATGAAAAAAAGGCGGCACAAATTGTAGGCAGTCCTGAATTTATGAAAGCCGGAGAGGATGCACAACGCAGATCGCTTACCTTACTGAAAAACGAGGGACATACACTGCCACTTGCGCCGAACAAACTTAAAATCTATGTAAAAAACATTAACCCAAAAGTTGCTGCTTTATATGGTACTGTTGTGGATGATCCAAAGCAGGCCGATATTGCCATCATTAGGTTACAAACGCCAAATTATCCTATCCCCGAGGCTAAAGGCAACTTTATAGCAACGATGTTCCATTGGGGCGATCTGGATTTTAAAGGCCAGGCTTTGCAGGACATTCTTACACTCGAAAAAACAGTGCCAACTGTAGTTGACATCTATATTGATCGCCCGGCTGTAATACCCGAAATAAGTGCTAATGCAAAAGCATTAATCGTTAACTTTGGATCAAACGACGCTGCTTTGCTGGATGTTGTTTTTGGAAAATATAAACCTGAAGGCCATTTGCCTATTGAATTGCCATCGTCAATGGAAGCTGTACGCAACCAAAAAGAAGATATGCCTTACGACTCGAAAGATCCGTTATACAAATTCGGAGCGGGGTTGAGCTATTAATGATAAACCAATTTACTAAACATAGTTTAAACTTAATTTTATGAGCAATAATCGTTTACATCACGCCTTTTTAGGGGCAGTAATGCTATTCGCAGGCCAATCGGCATTTGCGCAGAGCGCCGCCCCTCAACTAGGCAAAAACACTATTCCCGAAGTAATAAAAGCTATGACTTTAGAGGAAAAGGCACAGCTTGTTGTTGGTGCCGGCTTTAACATGCCTGGGATGGGTAATACCGGCACCGGCGTTGGCCAAACACAGGATAGGGTAGCCGGAGCGGCAGGTACAACGCATGGCATTGTACGTCTTGGCATTCCGTCGCTTGTAACGTCTGACGGTCCTGCCGGTGTACGTATTGATTCGACACGCAAAGGACAGCCGGGCAAAACTTTTTATGCTACGGCATGGCCCGTGGCCACTTTACTTGCTTCGAGCTGGGACACTACGCTGGTAAAAAGTGTAGGTGCAGCCTTTGGCACCGAAGTAAAGGAATATGGTATCGACATTATTTTAGGTCCCGGTATGAATATTCATCGCAACCCTCTGGGTGGCCGTAACTTTGAATACTACTCGGAAGATCCTTTGGTAACCGGTAAAATGGCAGCCGCCATTGTGAACGGCATTCAGTCGGACGGTGTGGGTACATCAATTAAGCACTTTGCGGCAAACAACCAGGAGACTGACCGTGCAAGCGTAAATACAATTGCAAGTGAAAGAGCCTTGCGCGAAATTTATTTGAGAGGATTTGAGATAGCTGTAAAGGAATCACAACCATGGACAGTGATGTCGTCATACAACCTGATCAATGGTACCTATACTTCTGAAAATCCCGATCTGCTTACCGCTGTATTGAGAAATGACTGGGGCTTTAAAGGCTTTGTGATGACAGATTGGTTTGGTGGTAAAGATGCTGTTGCGCAAATGAAAGCCGGTAACAACCTGCTGATGCCGGGAACAGTTCCGCAAAGCAACGCCATTGTAGCGGCAGTAAAAAGCGGACAGCTATCTGAAAAAGTATTGGATGACAATGTAGCCGGGATATTAAATATCATTCTACGTTCGCCATCTTTTAAAGGCTATAAGTATTCTGATCAGCCTGATCTTAAAAAAGACGCGCAAATTTCAAGAACTGCTGCTGCACAAGGTATGGTGTTGTTGAAAAACGAAGGACAGGCATTACCTATACTGAGCAGCCATAACGTGGCCTTATTTGGTAATTATGGATATAACCTGATTGCCGGAGGCACCGGAAGCGGCGATGTGAACAAAGCTTACAAAATAACCTTAGTACAAGGGTTAACAAACGCTGGATATACAGTTGATAATGACTTACAGGCTGCATATACCAACTCTTTGAGTGATTATACAGCAAAACATCCTAAAAAAGGCTTTATACAGGAGTTTTTAAATCCTACTCCTCCGGCTCCTGAGTATACTTTGGATAAAGATGTGATTAGTAAAAAAGCTGCATCAACAGACATTGCCATTATTGTAATTGGCAGAAACGCAGGTGAAGGCCGCGATCGTAAAGTAGATGATGATTATGAACTCACTGCAGCAGAACAGCAAACCGTTAAAGACGTAGCCGATGCCTATCATGCGCAGCATAAAAAGGTAATAGTTGTATTAAACATTGGCGGCGTGATTGATGTAATGCCATGGAGAGATAGCGCTGATGCCATATTACTGGCCTGGCAACCCGGCCTGGAAGGCGGTAACGCTATGGCCGATGTGCTAAGTGGTAAAGTGAACCCTTCGGGGAAATTAGCTACTACGTTCCCGGCTGCTTATGCGGATGTTCCTTCGGCCAAAACTTTCCCCGGTAAGGAGTTTCCTGAAAAGGCAACCAACGGCTTTATGGGCAAGTCTATCCCGGCAGAAGTAACTTACGAAGATGGTATTTATGTAGGCTACCGTTATTATAACACTTTTAATGTAAAACCTGCTTATGAATTTGGCTACGGCTTATCATACACCAGTTTTGATTATGCCAATCTTAAATTAAGCGCACAAAGTTTTAATAGTAAACTAACAGCAACTGTAACCATTACCAATACCGGTAAAGTAGCTGGCAAAGAGGTTGTGCAACTATATCTTAGCGCCCCCGTAAACAAGCTGGATAAACCGGCCGAAGAATTAAAATCATTCGGCAAAACGGATCTTTTACAGCCGGGGCAATCACAAACGTTGTCGTTCACTTTAACACCTGCTGATTTAGCTTCGTTTAATACTGCTTCGTCATCATGGATAGCTGATGCTGGTAAGTATACTGTGAAAATTGGTGCTTCATCAACCAATATTAAACAAACAGCGGCCTTTAATTTGGCAAAAGATGTTGTAGTACAGAAAGTTAGCAAAGTGTTAGGCCCGCAGGTAGAGATCAACGAGCTAAAAGGAAAGTAAGCAGAACAATAATCAAAATTTAAAACAAACAAATAGACTTAAAAATCAACATGAAAAAAATCAATTTAATGCTTGTTACTTTAGTGGCTTTTGCACTCATCGCTACAAAAACACAGGCCCAAACAACTGCAAACAATTACTTTATAGGTAAGTGGGATGTACTGGTAAAAGGCCTGCCACAAGGTGATGCACACCTGAAATTTGTTATTGCCGACTCTGCCGGACACGCAAAAGGGGTGTTGTTAGATACAACTGCTGCACACAAAGATATCCCCTTAACCAAAATTGAACAGGCCGACGATAAGATCACGCTTTATTTTACTACGCAAGGTTATGATGTAACCCTGCTTTTAACAAAAAAAGATGATGACCATGCAACCGGAAGCCTGATGGGTATGTTTGACGCACTTGCAGAAAGAATTAAAAAATAACCGTTTATAATTGATGAAACCCCGGATCACCTGAATGGTGGGTTCGGGGTTTGTTGTTTTAGGGGGATGTAGTAACGTCGTCTGGCTGTTTGGCCTCACCTAAATCCTCTCCAAAGGAGAGGACTTTAACTTCGCTCTTCTTCAAAACCCTCTCCTTTGGAGAGGGCAGGGTGAGGCAACTGAGTTTGTAGGAAGAATTAATTATTCATCTACCTTTACTTAAACTTTAGCGAGTAGCTGCTGTTCATCAATCTAAAAGAGAAAATAATGGAAATTAAACGCAATGGCTCACAACCATCGGGTAAAGGCCCCGCCGAATATTTTACGGGTACGGTACGCATTGATCCGCTTTTTAGTCCGCCGGACCCGGCCCGCGTGGCTATGGCACTGGTTACCTTTGAGCCGGGGGCGCGTACGGCCTGGCACACGCATCCTTTTGGACAAACGTTGATAGTTACTGCAGGCAGTGGCTGGGTACAGCGCGAGGGGGATGAAAAACGAGAGATCAAATCGGGCGATGTGGTATATTTCTTTCCCGGCGAAAAGCATTGGCACGGTGCTACCGATACTACCGCCATGAGCCATATTGCAGTACAGGAGAAGCTCAACGGTTCGCCGGTTGACTGGATGGAACATGTGACGGATGAACAATATCTCAATTTTAAAAAATAGGATAAATAACAGAAAAGAGAAAATCAGGTAACAGTGGACTCCGGTGGACAACCGTTATCCCGAAAATATGAAGAAACTGACTGTGAAGTAAAAGTTGATAATTAACAAAAGGTTTCAAAGCAATGTGCAAATAGGAGACTCCTAACGGAGTGAGGGATTGATTGTATCTTTTTTCTATAAACAGGCAGCTCCTCCGGAGCCTGATTATCAGTTTTGTTAATTAATTTTTTATTCCGTTAGGAATATCCTGTTTATAGAATAATCACATCAAAGTATTGGGCTCCATAGGTACCTCCTTTATACAACTCGCAATTTTAAACAATTTTAATGCGTCTGCCTTGGGCTATAAAGCCGTTCGCTATTCGGCGGGCGGCTTTTCTTTTTATCTTTGCAAAAAAAACATCATGAAACACGAGGATGTGGTTGCGGCCATTAAGGTAATTGCTGAAAAAGGGATGGCAATTAATATCAGCAAAGATGATTTGCAAAGCTTAAAAGCATACAACCTTATAGAAGTTGCAAAAGACGCAGAAAAGGACCGGTCTCCGGCTTGTTTATTAACCAAAAAAGGACGGGTGATGCTAAAGGCAAACTCAAAATAGTAAATGAGATGCCGGTAAAGTAAATTACAGGCATCCTCTATTTATTTCAAGTTACTAACGATTGCCGCAAAATACGTAAGGACTACTCCCTGCCGAGCCATGGCATTTTGCATCTGCATCCCAATTACCGCTTGTATGCTGCCAGCCTGCATTTGTGCAGCAGAATGACAAGTTGCTCCATCGTACCCTGTTACATTTAGGGAATACATAATGGTTATAGGCCCCACTTGGTATTTCAATAATTTGGCCTGCTTTGCTTGCAGGCAGCCGAAATTCAACCCAACTGTGCTGGCTTTCGCATCTAAAGGTTTTAGCCGGATGTTCCTTCACGCCGGCGAAATTGGATTTAATAATACGGTATAAAAGCTTTTCGCCTGGGAAATCTGTAATCACAATTCCCATATTTCGCTTACCCCAGTTTATTCCGATATGTTTATAGGCCGAACCATTGGTAGCTCTTGCCACGTCTGAAGGGGCCATGCCTGTAGAACCACTAAGGTAATTGCGGACCCATTTGTCAGAAGTATTCGCTTTATCAAGATATTGGTTAACAACTTTTTTCTTGCCCGGTAAATGTGCTTTGTCATCTTTCCAGTTGATGCCGTCGCCGGCCAGCCAGTATACTTTATATAAATCTTGTGTGTCAAAAATGTTATCGTCATTATAGTTAATGCCATGCTCGCTGTCGGTAAAACTATTTGCCAGTAAAAAAATTTTCCCGCGCACATCTTTTAAGGTTGTATTTGCGTCGGTGCTGGTGGCAAAACAGCCTCCATATCTACCCATATAATAAGCCCAAATTGTTGCGAAGTCCTGGCTGTTTTTTTCTGCACCGTGTTCATCGGCTTTTAACCGCATCACTATCACTTCTTTTGGTTGTTGCGATAAAAAAATGATAATGTCCTCCAAGACTTCACCAAACATCCTATGCTGAAAAAAAGAGCCATGATGTATGGCCAGGGCATCTTTTGTACGGCGGGTTCTGATATCTAAAAACCGGACACCAGCATTAAGCTGCGACGTTATATTCATCGAGTTTGCCTGTACTGCTAATCCGCCATACAAGGCGGCACTGTCATGCGTTCCTGGAATTGAGATTGATCTTAAAAGCATCTCATCCGGCAAGTATGACATCCAATTGGCTGTCGCTGCGTTTATCCATGATTGAGGCGTTTCGTTCTCACTATAGGTTTCGCCTGCTTGTCTTTCTTCGTCTAAAAATTTAAATCCTTCCATTTGATTTTTTTGATTAATATGTGGGTTTCTACAATGTAATTTAATGCATCGTGCAGTTGATTGATGAAGAATGGGGCTATTCATGCTGATAAATGTTTAGGATAATTAAAGTTAACCGCTCGTAATGTGCATCGCAAATTTTTGATATAATATTTTTAAAGATTTTGATGGAATTGGCGAGGTGGGGAAATTGGGTATTTATGCCCACTCAATAAATAACAGGCATTTTTTAGTATAAATTACCTATGTTTTTAGGCTTATTGATATATTGTTCAGTAAACATAATTTAATAAAAAGCAAACCTATTTTAAATCAATTCAGTATAAGCACATTACAATTCAATACAAATTGTTAACTTTAATGAAAAGCAAGCAGTTAGATACATGAGGAAATTGATTCTCCTTTTTTCTTTATTGGTGTTATGGGGAGGATTTTGTTATGGGCAGATTGAGAAGATAAAGCAGTTGCAAAAGCAATTGCCCCATATTCATGATAGCCTGCGGTATGTTGATGCCTTAAACCGGCTGGGCATGCTTTTGTATGAAGATAATGTTGATAGTTCTTTTTATTATACCGAAAGGGGCCGTAGCATAGCCGAAAGGCATGACTATGCCAAAGGCAAAGCAGATGCTGCCAATAACCTGGGCATTGTATATGATATGAAGGGCAATCTGCAACTGGCGCTGAGGTATTATAACGATGCTTATAACAGGTACGAGGCTATTGCCGATTCGGCCAATATGGTGCAGGCCATTATGAACATCGCAATGGTGTACCAGGAACTCGGCAAAAATGAAAAAGGGGTAAGCACTTTTAAGGCCGCTTTTGAGTTAGGCAAAAACCTGAGCCGCGATTCCATCATGTCGTTAGTTTTGTATAATTATTTAATAATGTACCCTGATAGAGTTGCGAAAGATTCTGTTCCGTATTATATCAACAAGGCGAGGCAAATTGCTTTAAAATATCACGATAACAGGGTATTGCTGGCTATTGAGCAATTAACTGCCGATACCTATATACAAAATGGGCAGCGTGGACGGGGTATTGCTTTATTACAGCACGCGGCAACTGAATCCGTAAAAAACAATCTTTTTTATTTAAGTCTGGATATTATAATCGAACTGGGCGATTTGTATGCTAAAACAGATTCGGCAGCGGCAGTTAGTTATTATAACCAGGCGCTTTACATTACCGAGCTAAAAGAGTACCGGGTTTATACCGACCGTGTTTCTAAAAGATTATATGATTTTTATACCGATAGGAAAGACATAGCTAAAGCATTTTACTACAGCCAGAAACTGCTGAAGATCCACGACGAGCAAGAGAAGCTCGACAATAATTCGGGGATTGATTTTATTGAATATGCGCTTAAGGATCAGCAACTGGAGTCGGTGCGGATACAATCCAAATATGAGTTTTGGTTTTTGGTTTTGGCGGTGTCTGTATGTTGTTTAGCCATTGTATTGTTATTGGTATTGTGGCGAAACTGGAAGAAATTACAAAAAACATCCGACGCGCTAAGACGACAGTTTGAACAATCAGAATCAACCACAGAGGCTTTGGATGTTATGAACAAGAACTACGCGCGGCTGATAAAGATTGTTGCACATGATTTGCGTAATCCCATCAGTGCCATCAGTGCCATCAGCGCGATGGTGCAGCCAGATGAAAATTTGCCTGCCGATGTAAAAGAGTTAATGACCCTGGTGCAAATCAGCAGCAAAAACTGTTTGGACCTGATAAGCGAATTGCTGGATACAGACTTTGACGATGAACAGCATTTAAAAATTGAAGTGATAAATGCCGATGAACTGCTTGGGCAGTGCGTAAGCCTGCTCAACTTTAGGGCGAGCGATAAAAATCAGCACCTGATATTGATAGGTAACGCCGATATAAAGATAAAAGGCGATTATGAAAAACTTTGGCGTGTAATGAACAACCTTATTGTAAACGCCATTAAGTTTAGCCCGGATGGCAGTACAATTATTGTTGAAAGCAGAGAAGTGGAGCATAATATATTAATAAGTGTTAAGGACACCGGCCTGGGCATACCGGCAGAGATACAGGATAAAATATTTGATCCGTTTACCACAGCCCGCCGCACCGGAACAAACGGCGAACAGCCTTTTGGCCTGGGCCTTTATATAAGCAAACAAATTGTTGACGCCCATAAAGGAAAAATTTGGGCCGAAAGCACGCTTGGAGAAGGAACTACATTTTATGTTGAATTGCCAGTGCTTGAAAATAGCTGGCACGCCGATGGTGAAGGTGTTTTATCCTGAAAGTATTGTTAAAACCTAAAACAATGGAAATTCTTACCAAAATACTGATTGGCTTTGTGGCTATTTTACACAGCTATTTTTTATATCTCGAAATGTTTGCCTGGACAACCAAAGGGCCAAAGGTTTTTAAAACCATCCCTGCGGAGCAGTTTGCAACAACCAAAGTAATGGCGGGTAACCAGGGGTTATATAATGGCTTTTTGGCAGCTGGCCTGGTATGGAGCCTGCTGATTCAAAATAGCCAATGGCAACATAACGTAGCGCTTTTCTTTTTAACCTGTGTGGCAGTTGCCGGTATTTACGGCGCAGCAACGGTAAGCAGGCGAATATTTTTTATACAAGCCGCCCCCGCACTTTTGACTATTGTTTTAATATTGCTTTTTGCCTTATAAATAATCCGCTATTTTTTCTTAACGATAGGAGCAGGGAACCATTTGCCATCCTGCACATCTTTTTTGGAAACGTACATCCTGAGTGTTAAAGAAAATCCTTTATTTTTAGGTGTGGGCAGCCAATTAGCGGCCGGTACGCCGGCGGGCATAGCCGAAGCTAACCATAGGCTTAAAGAGCCATCTGCATTCTTTTGTAACCCCGAAATATTGTTGAGATTATATCTTTTTAAAGGATTATCAACCACACGGTAATCAGGTACGCTGTATAAGGTAACCGACCAAAATGCATTTACCATTGCATCAGGTAAACTGTCCTTATCAAAGTGTATTTCATATACATTATTGCCCGATAACAATTGTTTGGTGCTATCCGTTAATCCAACAAAATAAATAGCTTCCTTTATTTCATTTGCCCATAAGCCACCATAATTTATGATGTCTCGGGCCATCATATCGTTTCCGAATTGTCCGGCTACATAAGATACAGACTAACCTCCTTTTTGTGTGCCGAAGCCTTTAGCTCCGGCCAGAAAACCCGGTATGGCTTTGTTTGCAACAATGGAGTCAACGTGATTTTTTGCAGCTATG
>OLKV01000188.1_pt1 | contig 33457 bp, 36 predicted proteins | sample 1604391 | NCBI WGS metagenome assembly OLKV01 (sample SAMEA104055711, study PRJEB20765) | soil metagenome | isolation source: soil | reverse complement strand
ACCCTAACGAACGTTCTTTATGGCACCGAAAAAGTGCAAAACGGAAAACGGCCAAAAACGTAAAAACTTTATGGCAGCCAATACGATTATGGCGCAAAGCGCCATAATCGCAGAGGGTAATTACTGCCTATAAGTCCATCGGGCTGCCGAAAATCCGTAGTTGTAACCAACTAAAAATTCTTGCAAATTTTCTTAAAAGTTAAAGTCGGTTTTAACGAAAATGCGTTTTAAAAGTCCTTTTGATTTTGCTTTCCTAAGCAACCGGTGGGTGGGGTGTGACGGTGCCAATATTAACACAACAACTTATTTTTTGAGATCAAGCATCTATAATTAAGGCATTTTATGTTATCTCTATTTTTTCTTTAGTTGTCTTTTATTCGAACCCAATTGACTTACATACTTTTAATGGTTATATTTGTTCAAGTGCCATTTAATATATTATTAACCAATGCCAGAAACAATACACATAGGTAGAAAGATTAAGCGCATACGGGAATTAAGAGGACTTAAGCAAGAAGTATTAGCATCTGAACTTGGTATCTCTCAAAAAATGGTAAGCGTGATTGAGCAAAGTGAAACTATTGAAGAGGAAAGACTAAAGCAAATTGCAGATGTGTTAGGCGTGAGTACTGAAGCAATAAAGGACTTTAACGAAGAAATGTTAATCTTTCATATTCAAAATATGCATGATAATGCAACGGCCTACCAATATAATTTTAAGTGTAATTATAATCCTTTGGACAAAGTAGTGGAATTATATGAACGATTACTTCAAGCTGAAAGAGAAAAATCCGCATTAATGAGTAATCAAGGCAAATAATTTGATTTGTGATGGAAACGCTTAAAAGAAAACAACTTTCTAAGGGTGAAAAAATCGAAAGAGCAAGACGTGTCATCGGACTTACTCAAGGAGAATTAGCCTCAAGACTTGGCGGGATAACCAAACAAGCATTATCTAAATGGGAAAAATCAGAGGAAATTAATGAGGCTAAACTCGAACAAGTCGCCTTTGCCCTCGGTGTTACAAAGGAATTCATTGACAAATGCAATGATGAAGCGTTGCTGTTTCATATAGAACATCTCCGTGAAAACTCATCTACATATTCATTCTATTTCCATTGTACATTTAATCCACTTGATAAAGTAGTGGAATTATATGAGCGTTTATTGCAAGTTGAAAAAGAAAAAAACGAATATCTTATATCGAAATTAAACGAGCTTCAACAGTAGTTTCTTTTTCGCCCGGCACTGAACAAATGCAATTAAGTAATGGCGCATTCCATTCACCAGTAAAGCAAAGGTAGCCACCGCCGGGTAAAAAGTAAAGGCTATACAAGCGGGCAATTGTGTTTGTTTTTTAGCGGCTTGCCCGGCCTTGACATTTTACCCGGCTCCCGCTTTTGGTTGCTTACATGGTGAAAATGGAATGTTGTGTTTATTGACCTACACACTATCGGAAATAACACCTATTACAAAACCGCGAACCTTTAAAATTTATCGCATGTCTTTTCAAACAGCCAAAATTGCAATTGTGATGCTATTGCTTATTTTTCCTTTTTTAGCCTTTGCTCAAATAAACGATCGTGATAAAAGGTTGGAAGTACTCAAATATAACCGCATAGGTAAGGAGTATATTTTTAAAGCTGAAGACCAATCTACCACATATCTTAAATACTTAGGTTGGCTACGTACGAAGAAAGGCATGCGATATAAAATTATAAATTCAATTTGGATATGGGGGCAATCACATCGCGCAACTAACCGTATTTTAATTTATAACGAGCGTGATAAATACATCGGCAACTATCCGCTCACAACAATTGATGATCTTCCAAGCTTCATAAAAGACAATAAGTTAGTATTTAAGAACAAGAGAAATAACAGTGGTTGTAATCTTCAATCAATTACCTATATTAACTTTGATAATGGTATACCCCATGAGTTTTTTCGTAAATGTAATGGTGACAAAGGAGATATATACACTTTCGACAAAGAATAGGTCGCACCTTCTTACGTTTTTGGCAGGCAATAAAAAAGCGGGTTCTTCTTCCTAAAAAACGACTTTTTTTATTCAAAAACATTCATTATATTTGTATAACAAGTTCATTGACTATCTGTTACGAGCGTTCTCATGATGCAAATGAAATCAAATGAAGTCTAATAAAATGAGACCCATTCGGTTACCATTTTCAAAAGCAAGCTTGATAACTACATTATAATCAACCCTTTAAGGGGTAGGATCATCATCCTGCCACCCCGACAAAAAAAACTTTAATTAAGAGCATATTCAGTTGGTTTTTAACCGAAAGGATATGCTCTTTTGAGTTTTACCCCTATTGGGTCTTTTGGCGATAGTATAACAGTGGCTGAAAGATGAAGGTAATACATTGTTAAGCTGAAAGCTTGAAATATTTCGGGTCTAAATTGTAAACTTAGACCAGTGAGGGATTACTAAGAAGTGATGGTCAGATAATACTAAGAAAAATGAAGAAATACACACACACTTACATCTTGTTCCTGATTCTTGTTTTTTGCACTTCCTGTAGAGGACAAGTAAAAACAGAACTCCCCCAAGACAATATTAAGTCCGAAATCAAAAGCGTAATCAATTCCACCGGACCTAACAACACCACTCGCAATATCATACAAGATAGAAATGGCAACATTTGGATTGCTGCATTTGATGGTATTTTTCGATACGATGGAAAATCGTTTACTAATATCACAAGTAAGGTAAGTTCGTCGCACTTCTTTTCTGTATTAGAAGATAGGAAAGGCAACTTATGGTTCGGCTCTATTGGCTCGGGGGTTTATAATTACGATGGGAAATTATTCCGAAATTTTACAACAAAAGAAGGGCTCGCTGGTAATGACGTTTCTTGTATTTATGAAGATAAAACCGGTAATATCTGGTTCGGTACTGGCGCCGGAGTAAGCGTTTACGACGGGAAATCCTTTCGAAATTTTACAACGAAAGAAGGATTGTCGAATAATGATGTTAATTCAATTATTGAAGACAAAACGGGGAAATTCTGGTTTGGCACAAGGGACCATGCCTACATTTATAATGGAAAAACTTTTACCGTTTTAACCCATGACGGTAAACCTTTTACAAATGTTCGTTCTATAATCGAAGATAAAAAAGGCAATGTTTGGCTCGGCGGCAATGATGGCCTTTGGCGTTATGATGGCCATACATTTACAAATATCACAGAGAATTTTGTCGGTTATGTCTATGAAGATAAAGAGGGAAACATTTGGACTAGTTCACAAGAAAATCTACACAACATAAACGGTAGTCATACTACTGTCCCGTTAACTTTCGAGGCCGATTCCCGGGGTACTTGGGCACTTTCCCGTTATGATGGGAGGACGTTATCTAATAAAAAGCCAACTGTAACCCTAATAAAGCCAAATGCAGGAATGATTTTTGGGATTTTAGAAACTAATGATGGAAGTATTTGGTTTGGCGCATTTGGGGTGTATCGTTATGATGGAAATACTATTACTGACTTTAAAGACAAAGAGGTTAGGAAATAACTTTTATAGCCGATGTCTAAATTAGTGGATTTGAAACGATTATGTCAAGTATTTTAAGCCCATTCGTAGATTATATCTACTAATGGGCTATGATTGTAGTCTCCTACAGCAAAATAAGAAGCTGTATCATAATTCAAAATAATACAGCCGCTTTGTTTTAATGGTCCGTTCATTATTGTATCTGCAATAGATTAACCAAATGAGACGCGGAGGTATCTGTTAACACGGGTAAATTATTAAAGAGAAATGTATTGCTGTTATTTTGCCCCCATTCATCAATATATATAGCGCCGATGTTTACATTATTTAAGGCAACATCATACTTATGCACAGCAGCCGGACTAATAGCGTAGCGATTCATCTGCCCGCCATCCGCCATAACCAGTCCATTGTATTTGGGTGAAGCCGTAGTATCATTTTTGGCAAATAGTTCGGTTATTTGAGGGTGAAAGCTCTTGATCGTGCCATTTTGTGAAAAAGAAAGGGTTATGTTGGCGCTGTCTTTCATTGACATAATTACGCTTTTACCATCGGTACCCAGTATTTCAAATAAAACGGTTTGTATGGGTAACGCGCAGCAGTTTGGTGTAATTACTTTTTTATCGCACGAAAGGAAAAGTATGCTAATTGCTGTTAATATAAACAATAAAGACTTCATCGCTAATTTTTAAGGGTGAATGTTATAAGTCATCGATTGTTGGTATTGGAAATTTAGTGTACCCGCCGGCCCATTAGTAATAGCCCATTGATCATAATTAAACCAACCATTTCCGTTGTTAGATATGCCATAGTCTGCCCATCCCCAATTCATGTGCAATAGGATAGTATTGGTATAAACCCCGGGTGTAATTATATCACCGGTATTAGGGTTATAAGTTGGGCAGGTTGTAGATATTGCCTCGTTATAACCATCGCAAACCCACTCGTGCCCGTCAGAGTAGGTGGTTGTTGTCCAAAAAAGCCATTGGGTATTGGTTGTTTTTGTATTGTCGCCAGATAGCAATATTGGTTCATTACTATTCAGGTTAGCTAAAACTGTTCCCACATCGTAATTACCAAAAAGAGCCGAGCTGTAATGAAATGTGTTTGTTAACGCAGTTGGGGCATCTTTTGCAAATGCACCAGATCCCGCATTGTTATATTGCATATTTACCGATAAGCCAACATCATGCATTAAACGTGCCACTTCGGCATTTGGCAAGCCGTTATAGTAGTTCACCGGCATAATACTCCAATTATAAGTAGTTGGGTATTTCCAATAATTCATCACTTGTGCAATAGCTGTAGCTTCGCAACCTGTGGGTACGTTGTTACTTGCATCATAGGTGCCGGGGGGGCATAAAGTGTTATAAGGATATCCCTGTCCCCATTCGGTACCTAATAAAGGCCCAACAATAACGTCACTCGAAGTTGGCTGGCAGGGAGGTGGATTATTGTCCAGATTATCCACCGTTTTTTTTGTTGGTGTGGCCTGTTGTTGGGTTAAAAGTTCTTTCCAAAGGAAATTTACCTTCGCCGATGCTTTGTAGTTAGCGTTTTTGCGAATCACCTGTATGTTTAGGTGGTTTAAAATCATCCAGTCGAGTAATCCGCCCGCCAAATTTCCAGAATGGGCAAAATAGCCATTATTTGAATAAGCTAAAATGGGCTCAATGCGCCTGTCGGCAGTAATAATTATGTATCCTCCATCCGTGTAGTTAAAGATGTAAAAAGACGGGTTTGCACTATCGGGCACTGCAAGGGTATCCAATATTTGTTTGGCAACAGGTATATTTAGTCCGCTAATAGTTTGTTTCGCTATTATATCGCTAATCAAGTGGCTGTTGCTGGCCTGTTTGGCCGATGTTGCGGCCAAATTTAAATTTACAAAATTGCTGTCCTTTTGCGTTTGCGCGGTTACTGCATTTGCAGATGATGTTGTTTTTAACGAGGTTTCTTTTTTACATGAAAAGAAGGCAAGCATTACAAAACTAACGGTAAAAATGCGAATTAGGTTTTTTTGTGTCGTGAAAGGCATAAGGTTTTTATGAGTAAAGCGAAGTTAAGGCTCAATTGTAAACATAAAACGAACTGGGTATTAACATTTTGGTGTTTTAGATCGATAGTCTCGTAAAGCAGCAGGCATTCTTTTATTAGGCTATGTTGTAGTCTCAGACTACTGGTATATTGCAATCCAATGTTATAGCTTCGAACAGCAGGCTACCAACATTCTCATTCTGCCTACAAAAACCCTCAATTAGGCTACAAGTAGCAATTTTCATCTACTCACCTTTGTTGTGTTATTTATTTAAAACATAAAATCATGACACATCAAAAAGATAATTCAAGTGTAAATAAAGTTTGGTTTATTACAGGCGCTTCCCGTGGTTTTGGACGCGTTTGGGCCGATGCCGCCCTTAAGCGCGGCGATAAGGTTGCTGCTACTGCACGCTCATTGGAAAGCATTGCCGATCTTAAAGAAAAGTATGGCGCAAATGTGCTGACCATGGAACTCGACGTAACCAAGCCCGATCAGGTGAAGGCGGTAGTGGCGCAAGCCCACGCGCACTTCGGCAGGCTTGATATTGTGCTCAATAATGCCGGTTATTCGCTGGTCGGTACAATTGAGGAGGCCAGCGCAGCCGATGTTCGGGCACTTTATGAAACAAATATTTTTGGCGCATTGGCCGTAATTCAAGCGGCGTTGCCATTGCTGCGACAACAAGGTGGTGGCCACATCCTCGGCGTATCAAGCGGCCTTGGCCATGTAACCATGCCGGTGATCGGTTATTACTGTTCGTCAAAATGGGCATTCGAAGCGATACATGAAAGCCTGGCTGCAGAAGTTAAACCTTTCGGCATCAAAGTAACCATCATAGAGCCCGGGGCCTACGCTACCGAATTCGGGAGCCAGGAGTCTTTGAAATTTGCAGCCGGACTCGACATCTATGCTGACTTTAAAACGCAGTTTTTCGGAGGGCTAAGAGGCATGGAAAGGGGCGACCCAAATGCAACGCCGGAAGCCATCTTCAAAATTGTGGATGCGGAACACCCACCATTGCGGTTTAATCTGGGTAGCCATAATTTGCCCTGGGTGCGTGCCGCTTATGCCGAGCGGCTGGCAACCTGGGAAGAATGGGGATCCGTTTCCGATTCAGCTCAAGGCAAAACAAAGTAATCTATTGGTAAACAATTAATGATAACCGGTAATTAAAGCTATTATCGGTTATCATTGTATTAAATTGTCAAAATGAAAAAGGAAGAAAACAGCCCTCATAAATTTGATTCTTTATCAGATGCACACCGGGCCTTTGGTTTACCTAAACCCTTGCATCCCCTTATCACATTGATCAATAGCGCAAACGCTCCGGTGGAATTTACTAGACCGCCCAAATCCCATGTGCTTAACTTTTATAAAATATCATACAAACCAAAACTCAGCGGGAAATTAAAATACGGACAGGATTATTATGATTTTGATGAAGGCGGCTTATTGTTCGCTGCTCCTAACCAAATCATCGGCAGTAATAATGAGAACGAAATCAGGGAATGCTCCTTATATACTTTGCTAATCCACCCTGATTTTTTGTGGAATTATCCTTTGGCAAAAAAGATCAAAACCTATGGCTTCTTTTCTTATTCGGCCAATGAAGCCTTGCACTTGTCTGAAAGTGAAAAAGCAACGATCATTTCTATTTTTAATATAATGGAAGAGGAGTTGAATAGCAGGATAGATGATTTTAGCCAGGATGTTATGATCTCGCAGATTGAGTTGTTATTAAATTACGCCAATCGTTTTTACAAGCGTCAATTCATCACCCGCAAAGCTGTAAGCAGCGACCTGTTGCAAAAACTGGAGGAAGTTTTGGACGGGTATTTCGACAACGAAAAATCATTAAGCCAGGGAATTCCAACAGTTCAATACCTTTCGGAAAAGCTAAATATATCAGCAAGCTATTTAAGTGATATGCTGCGGTTGCTCACTGGGCAAAATGCACAACAGCACATCCATTATAAACTTATAGAAAAAGCGAAGGAAAAATTATCTACCACCGGCTTATCGGTAAGTGAGGTTGCTTATGAATTGGGTTTTGAACATCCGCAATCATTCAGTAAGTTATTCAAAACAAAAACCAATCTTTCGCCACTGGAGTTTAGACGATCTTTTAACTAATAGGCCACAATCATGTTGTGGCCCAGAAGTTAAAAACATCGGACAGCAGAGATAATGCTGACTATATTTTATATTTTTAGTTATACTAAATATTCAGATGATTAAGAAAATTACAGGTACTCTTATTTTTACGCTGTTTTCTATTTTATGCTATAGTCAAACTGGACAGCTTATAGTCACGAAGAATATTCATCTTCCGGCTGATTCGCTTCAAAGCAGGCTATTAATAGCCTCAATGAATGGTTTTTTAGACCAAATAGTAAAACCCAATAAGGAAAATACATTTGTTTTAAAAAATGATCTTCCCGAAACGGCTGCTTTATTGGATGAAATTAGAGGAATGGATAGTGGCAATGGTCCCGAAAAGCAAGGGATATTCAAATGCTACCTAACTAATATAATGTCACTCGACAGTGCAGATTACTTAATTCAGTTTTCATATATCGGTTTGGATAAATCAGTGCCGATACTAAGAGCCAGTTTTCAATTGGTGGCAAAAAAAGAAGGAGGTCAAATTTACTTTTGTTCGCCACTTAAAAGAAATACCATCGGCTGGAAAACAATAAATATTGGCAATTTTTCTTTTTTTTACAATGCACCTGTTGATCTTTCTAAATTAAAAAGGTATGCTAAAAATGCAAAAACATTTGATGAAAAACTGAATGCACCGAAATATATTACACAAATTTATATCTGCAATAATATACTGGACGCCACAGAGATCCTTGGGGTGCAGTACAAATTGGATTATAACGGGCAACCCTTGGGTAATTTTTCTTCTTTTACCGATGGTGTTAGTCTTAATTTAGCCGGAGAAAGCTACTCCGATCCTGCATTTTTAGACATACACGATCTTTGGCATGACAGGTTACACCACGTAGTCTCTGTCAATATTATCAATAAACCAGTTGATGAGGGTTGCGCATATCTTTATGGGGGCAGTTGGGGCATTAGCTGGCGTGATATATTTAAGAAATTCAAAACCTATATGGGAACAGATAAGGACTGGCTAAAAGCATTGAATGAAAACAAAAATTTTGGTGCCAGTCACGAACATCACTTATATACTCAATATGTAATAAACGCCCTAATTGTTCAACAAATAGAAAAGAAGAAAGGATTTGGACCTGTAATTGAGTTGCTGAGTTGCGGTAAGCAGGAAACCAATGATGGCAACTACTTCCAAACATTGGAAAGGATTACAGGAATTAATAAAACTAATTTCAATATGAATATTGAAAAACTGGTTGAAGAAGAATCTATGAAATTAGGCGAATAAGTGTTCATGCTTTTTGTATGTATGATAATATCTTAATAAGACGATGGCTTTTTTTTAATAAAAGGACGTGACTTATTTATAGTTTTCTAATAACTGTTTTACTTCGGCATCAAAATTTGTCGCGTTAATACCAATCAGCTGTTTTATTATCTTAAAATAGTTATCATCTCCATGACCACAATCTATCATCAATTTAATGCCGGTTAACCCTTTGCGGCGCTCTACCTCATCACTGATTAAGCTGGCAATTAATGAGCGGACTTTTGTGTTAAAAGGAAATATGGGCGGGTTTTTACTGAATAAATTTAATAAGCTTGTGTTTGGATTTGTAAGCAGGTATGATTTTAGTATTTCAACCAGTTGGCGCTGATCGATCATCTCGCCGTTATTATCAACATAATAGGCATTTCCCCAACTATAAGCAATGCCCTCTTCGGCAGCACTATTTCTGGAATGAGTTCTTATTTTTTCGGCATAATAATGAAATAGATCGTGTGAGAAATCTTCATTATGCATAGTCGAAAAAATATAGCCATTTACCGGGCTAAAACCCTCATTTTCATGCCCCGCCGTTTCGCTATCGTAACTATAGCCTAAAAATCTCAATATATCAAAGTAATCATCAACCAAATAAAAATCAAAGTTCTCTGGTGGCAAGCCCAATTTTTCCGCGATGCAGGTGTTTTCCCTGTTGAATTTTGCAGCGCGTTCTTGGTTGAAATAATCGGCATAGTGATAGGTTATTCGCCCCACTTTTTTTTCTTTCCAATTCCTGGTTAAATAAAATAATGGGACTGAAAACTTGATACCCTCAGGGTAAACAGTTGCTTTAAAATTCATGATAGATTTTAAAGTGTTATCACCTACATAGGCCAATGAAATAAAATATTGGTCTTCACCAATAATATGAGCATTGATTAATTGCGGGCTGTATAAAGAATCATTCTTTTCGCTTCCGTATATCCCTATTCCTTTTATATTTCCGAACATAGTTATACTGAGCGTAGCTCCGGCGGAATCGATTTCAGAAGAAATTGATTTATTGTTATAAATGCGGTAAATTAAGGTATCTAAAGCTTGAGTTAGCCTTAATTGGATGTCCTTTGGAACGTTTGAACTTAATACGATACTTTTTACTATAGAAGTTTGACCATAGAGACCAGATGCTGTTAGTAATAAACCCCAAAGAAGAATTTTAGCTATTTTTAAGCTTCTCAACGTTATTTTATAATTCTTAATCTCTCGTTGTTTTCTCATTATATTAACAGTACTATGAAGATAAGACAAAAGGTATATCAAATAGACTTTAAACATTTTTTTTGGGTGACGATGCGTGTTGTATAAGACCTCTCTCTCGTTCGATGGCAAATTGGAAATTGATTCTGTGGGGCAACTTAAACGCCTTAATACGAATAACACCAACAAATGCAAAGCTAAAAACCTGTTAAATTTTGTTAAACATTATGCCGCCTGCCTGCTTTATCAATAATAATAGCAGATAAACTTTTACCTTTAGATTAAGGTTTCTTATTTTCGCAAAATAAGCGGGATTGCGGGCAATGGTGATTAAGATAAATTTATTTTTATCTTACGGCGCAGGTCTTAAAATCCCAAATCAAAAAAAGCATGGAAGAATTCGAAGAAAGTGCATCAGCAAAAAAGACAAAAACGATATACATATCCACCGTTTTTGGCATTGCTATGGTTTTATCAATGGTAGGCTTACTGGGCCTTATACTGGTTGAAGCCAATAACCTTTCGCGCTATGTGAAGGAAAATATTGTTTTAAATATTTTTGTTGATGATGCCGCGCACGAAACCGATGTATTGCAACTGCAAAAACAGCTGGAGGCCAACCCAATGGTTAAGCAAACACAATATGTAAGCAAGGAGCTTGCCGCCCGTAACCTGCAAAAAGATCTGGGTGAAGATTTTGTGAAGTTTTTGGGTTATAATCCGCTGTCGCAATCGTTAGATGTTTATTTGAAGGCCGACTATGCCAACAATGCCGACATTGAAAAATTTAAAGCCCAACTGCTTAAAAACCCCTTGGTTAAGGAGGTAAAATATCAGCAATCGCTTGTTGACCAAATGAACCAAAACATAACAACTATCAGTTTAATTATCCTGGTATTTGCGGGCATATTTATTATACTTTCGGTAGCGCTGATTAATAATACCATAAGATTGGCTATTTATTCGCAACGCTTTCTTATAAAATCAATGCAGCTGGTAGGGGCCACCAAAGGATTTATCCGTAAGCCTTTTATCCTTTACGGTATTTGGCATGGCATTTTAGGTGCATTAATAGCTATAATAATTCTGTTGGGCACCCTGTCGCTCGCCTACAAAGAGATTCCGGATCTTATCATCCTCAGAAATTATACCGAATTCGGATGTATCTTTGTGATCTTAATAGGCCTCGGCATTTTTATTTCGGGATTCAGTACGTTTTTGGCAGTTAGCAAATTTTTACGTTTAAAGATTTATAATTTATATAGATAAGAGAGGTGAAAGGTTTTATCAATCACCAATTCATTAACTCAACAATTCAATAATTAAAAAATACATGGCACAAAAATTAGTTAAACCGGGTGCTCCGGTTAAAACATCAACATCAACAAAAGTCGACGGCAGCCCCGTACATCTTATATTTGATAAAAGAAACTACCGTTTATTAATTATCAGCGTAGCTGTGGTAGCATTGGGTTTTATCCTGATGTCGGGCAAAACGGATATTTACAGCGATACCAAAATTATTGTTGCTCCATTAGTGGTATTGGGCGGTTTTGCTTTAGGCTTCTTCGCTATATTTAAAAAGCCTGCTGCTAATTAGTTAATGGTTAGTTAAGCTGATTGGGTGAGTGGTTCTATTGTTTCCTTCACCCCTGTCAATTTAATTACCCCAACCAACCTAATCAAACCAACATAAATGAACATTATCCAGGTTATTGTCCTTGCTATTATTGAAGGACTAACGGAATTTTTACCGGTTTCATCAACCGGGCACATGGTTATTACCAGCTCCTTAATGGGCATCAGCACTGATGAATTTGTAAAACTTTTTGAAATCGTTATCCAATTAGGCGCCATTCTGGCGGTAGTTGTATTATACTTTAAACGCTTCGTCCGCTCGTTTGATTTTTATGTGAAACTGGTAATTGGCGTTATCCCGGCCGTAGTTTTTGGCCTGCTGCTCAAAAAACACATTGATAAACTGCTCGAAAGCCCGTTGGTAGTTGCCATAGCGTTTGTGCTTGGCGGTATTATCCTGCTTTTTGTTGATGATTGGTTTAACAAACCAGTTGTTGATGACGAAGAAAAGATTAACCACACCACTGCGCTCAAAATCGGTTTTTTCCAGTGTTTGGCTATGATTCCGGGCGTTTCCCGTTCGGCAGCTTCCATTGTTGGTGGTATGTCCCAAAAATTAAGTCGTAAGGCTGCGGCAGAGTTCTCGTTCTTTCTGGCAGTGCCCACCATGTTTGGCGCAACCGTAAAAGATCTATGGGATTTTCACAAACACAATACCTTAACATCCGATCAAATTCATCAGGATATTCAGTATTTGATCATCGGGAGTGTTATTGCCTTTATAGTGGCACTTTTAGCCATAAAGAGCTTTATTACCTTTTTAGAGAAAAAGGGCTTCAAACTATTTGGCATTTACAGAATAATAGCGGGAGTTGCTATTATAATACTATATTTTACTACCGGTGCATTGCATCAGGCGTAACACATTTCCCCAAATCTTTATAAAAAAGCGAGGCAACCATTAATGTATGGTTGCCTCGCTTTTTTTATAATAAAATTATACTTTTCTAAGTGTATTTACATTTACGTGCGGCCACATAATAATGCCCCCGTCGGGATCATTAAACTTGGGTAAAAAGTTAAGATCAGCCTGTTGCGAATATTGCAACTGTTTAAACGTAAGGCCGGGCGTAATTACGTCCTCAATCCAAAAGGTTGATAAAAAACGATCTGGATTCAGATGCTGATCAATAAATGGAATATTGGTTATACTTCCTCCATGGTTTTTGGTATCAACTGTAATGGTGGTTACTTTACCAATGGTTTGATCTTTTATAGCCTGCTGTAGCATAACGTTGGGGTTTTTAGCGTTAAACTGCGGGAAGTCTGTAAACTTATAAGCATCCAGATAGCCCACAAGTTTAGGGTGGCCAATATCAGGTGGGGTAGCAAGAATATCAGGTATTTGCGGTTTTCCGCTGGTGATTACTCCGTTACCAAGTGCTATAACAATATCGCCATGTGGAATGCTTGATTGCCGGGCGATTGAGTACTGAATAGGCAAGGGTGCATTTTTTAAAACCGGGCCCTGCGGTTCAATGTCAGCCATATAAAGCCACATTCCGTTTTCAATATGCAGTATACCGCCGGTTTTATTATCGGTTATGGTAAGCTCATAGGTGAGGCCGGTGATAAACTGCTCATTAACGCCGCCCCTGTTTGGAACCGGTGCACTTATAGGAGTAAAGGTTATTGTTTCGGAGTAATTTTGAATCAGCAGGGTAAAACCGGCGACGCCGTTGGCGTTTGTTGGTATGGCTATCAGGTTCCATCCGTCGTTACCTTTCCAGGTGCCTGCCAAGTCGGCCAGCGGGCCTAATTTACTGGCAATTTCTAAAGCAGAACCGCTTAACCTTACAAAGCCTTTGAGTAAAGTTCCATCATTGTTTGTCATTTGTGATAATTTTAAGTTTGAGGATTAGATGACCTAAAATTATACATAATGTATTTGGGAAACAAGTTGTTTTTCTTCGAAGAAGTCCGAAAGTCGGAAAAGTCGGGAAGTCCGGAAGTGAGGTTTCAGGAAGCTTACGCTTTTAAATCAATGCTATTTATAAACGAATTAATATATTTTCGTTTGCTTATGTTTTCAAATGATAGCCTATGGTGTTTTTGCTCAAGCACATCAAAAATAAGCAGCACCTTTTGTAGGGTTAGCAATGTTTCTTCACTAGTAGTAAGGGGCTCAGTACGCAGGTATAACAGCTGCGCCAGCGCATCAAGTTTATCAGCGCTATGGCCGCTGTTTAAAAGCCAGGTTTCAAAATCATTTAATTGCATATTGATGAGTTCATCCATCGTAATGCCATACTCTTTAAGCAGCGTATCATCAGCAAGCTGAGTAAACGCTATCGACTGACCCTCGGTTTTAAGACCCATTAGCCTGGCTAAAACACGTGCCATTTTTTCGGCTTCATTTAGCAGAATGTCTCTATACATTGTTTCGTAAAAAAAAATGCAACATTGCGTTCATCATTAATGGCCATTAATAATGAACTATCAACCATGAACCTTTAACTACCAACTGCCGCTTGAGCCGCCTCCGCCGAAATCGCCGCCGCCGAAGCCGCCAAAACCACCACCACCGCTGTCGCCACCACCCCCGCCAAAGCCACCATCTCCATTAGAGAATCCACCCCAGCCACCGCTGGCACGCCCAAGCAAAGCACCGCCTAAAAACCACCAGAACGGACTTGCGCCACCCCGGCCACCATAGATCTGCCCGCCACCACCACCGCCACGACCGCGGAATACTACAATCAGAATAACGATCACAATAAAAATAAAGACCACATAGCTACCTGTGCCGGTGTCATTTGCTACCTGCTTAGGCTTATTTGACGCCTTGTATTCGCCCTTCATCAGCTTCATTAAATCGTCGGTTCCTGCATTAAGGCCGCCAAAATAGTCGCCTTGTTTAAAGCGGGGAGTAATGTCGTTTTTAATTATTTCGTGTGTGTTATAATCTGTAACGGCACCTTCGGCTCCGTAACCGGTTTGTATGGCCACTTTACGGTCGCCAATGGCAACCAGTAATACAATGCCATTGTTTTTCCCTTGCTGCCCAATGCCCCAGGCGCGGCCAAGTTTTTGACCATAATCGTTAATATCATAATCGCCGACAGACTTGATGAGCACTACCACAATTTGAGTTGATGTTGAATCATCAAAAGCAACCAGTTTGCTTTCAAGCAGCTGCGCTTCCTCTGCGGACAACGTATTTGTATAATCCGTTACCAGGGTACTTGATTTTGGAGGCAATTGCTGTGCAAAGGCTATAAAACCAATTAGCAACAGCGAAATAAATATGGTGAGTTTTTTGAACATTGTTATAGGTTTAATCGCCATCCATGAAGGCAATGTCATCGGGCAGTTCGTTGCTGTCGTCCAGCTTATGAGGAAAATATTTTTGCAGATGGTCGCCGGCTATTGCCAGTCCGGTAACGATACCTTCAACAATGTTGCCGAATTTAAAATGCTGCAGCATGTCTTCTTTGGTATCGTCCCAAAAACCTTCGGGAACAGCTTTGTTAATGCCGGCATCGCCAATAATAGCAAACTTGCGGTCAACGGTAGCCACATAAATCAGCACGCCGTTGCGCAGCCTGGTTTTATGCATATCCAACTGGTGAAAATACTTGGCGGCACGATCGAGCACTGGCTCGGTACATTTTTTTTCGATACAAACCCGTATCTGCCCCGATGTATGCTTCTCGGCATCCTCTATCGCGGTACGAATCCGCTGCTGTTCTTCGTCGCTAAATACTGCCATTGTTATTTTGTGATTACACTGATTTTGTGAGGTGATTTCACCGATTATATTTTTTTATGATCTCACCGATTTATTTGAAGATGATTACACTAATTCAAAATCGGTGCAATCATTCCCAAATCGGTACAATCCTCAATTAAAACGCCACTTTCGGTGCCTTGTCTGCTCCGGCTTCGGCGGTAAAGCTGCCTTTTTCGGTAAAGCCCAATAGTTTGGCTGTAATTACTGCCGGGAATGAGCGTATAGTTGTATTGTAGGTTTGCACAGCATCGTTAAAATCTAAACGGGCCACGTTGATACGGTTCTCCGTACCTTCCAATTGTGATTGCAATGCTGTAAAGTTATCGTTGGATCTCAGGTTGGGATAGTTTTCTGATGCCACCAGTAACCTGCCTAACGCGGTACTTAACTGACCCTGTGCAGCCTGGTATTTCTGTATAGTTTCGGGGTTAAGTTTGGTAGGGTCAACTTGTATTGATGTGGCTCTTGCGCGCGCATCAGTAACTTCAACCAGTGTGCTTTTTTCGAAGTTTGCAGCACCTTTTACTGTAGCAACAAGGTTAGGGATCAAATCGCTACGGCGTTGGTATTGTGATTGTACGGCTCCCCATTTGGCTTTTACCGCTTCTTCTTTTGATACCATACCATTATAACTGCATCCGCCCAGAAGGCAAATAAATACGATTACACCCATTACTATTAATAAGTTCTTCATCTTTATATCTTTTTAAGGTTTGTTAACTGTGAATTTATAACTAAGATAGCAATTTACATACCGTTGTTACAAATGCCTAAGTGTTGTGCCATTATGGCAATTGATGGTTTTTGTAAATATAACCAAAAGGATTGAGAAGGAGATGTGTTGGTTTCGCAGCTCAGGGAATTCGTATTTAAATGTAAAGACGGTTTTATTATAGCGATTATTTTATAATAACGATGGGTATTGAACTTAGAGCAGTCGCCCCGACTCTGCTGCTTGTTTTATTACGCGGTTCCGTTTTTCCAGAAGCCGGCTCATATACCAACCCAGAAACAGCTTGTTAACCCACTCGCCCACGAGTCCGCAAGGAGATTCAAAAACAAAAACATCCTTCATCACAGTTTGAGTATTAACAGCAAAAAAAAGATGCTCATGCCTAAAGCTGTTAAACGCACCCCTTACCATTTCGTCAGTAAAGGAATTGGGGTAATCAAACTCCGTAATCTTAGAAGTCAGGTTTTGCCAGATACCAAAATGCTTTGCCCGCCAGGTAACGGTTTCACCTAAAGCAATTAACCCACTCGTGCGCCCTGCAATTGCTTTTTCACCGGTTTGTTTGGTCGATTCAACATGAAGATCAATACTCCTTGCCAAATCAAAGCACTGTGCAATGGGAGCATCAATAAAGGTGGTTAATTCTATTTGGGTCACAGATCAGATGGTTTTATCATGGCACAGATTAAAAAAAGAATTGCGAAGTTTCGAAAACTTCGCAATTCAATATCAAACAGAAAGGCAAATCAACGTAATCCCAAAATCACACAAAAATCAACGGTTAAAATTCCGCGTTCTTTGGATACCTTGGGAAAGGGATCACATCCCTGATATTACCCATGCCGGTAACAAACAGCACCAAGCGTTCGAAACCCAAACCAAAACCAGCATGCGGACAAGCGCCAAATCTGCGGGTATCCAGGTACCACCAAAGTTCATCTTTAGGGATGCCCATTTCGTCCATGCGTTGTTCCAACTTGTCTAAACGTTCTTCACGCTGCGAGCCGCCAACAATTTCGCCGATGCCCGGGAAAAGAATATCCATAGCGCGTACTGTTTTTCCGTCGTCGTTTTGGCGCATGTAAAATGCTTTAATCTCTTTAGGGTAGTCGGTAAGGATCACCGGTTTTTTAAAGTGCTTTTCAACCAGGTAACGCTCATGTTCTGATTGCAGATCGGTTCCCCAGCCTTCAACCGGGTATTGGAATTTCTTTTTCTTATTTGGGGTCGATTCTTTTAAAATTTCAATCGCCTCGGTGTAAGTTAAACGCTCAAAATCATTGCTCAAGCAAAACTGAAGTTTCTCCAATAGACTCATTTCTGAGCGCTCCAGTTGTGGCTTCTGCTTGTCTTCTTCGGTTAAACGCTGGGTTAAAAACTCTATATCTTCGGCGTTTTTTTCAAGTGCGTATTTTATTACGTATTTCAACATGTCTTCAGCAAGGTTCATGTTGTCATCCAAATCATTAAAAGCAACTTCCGGCTCAATCATCCAAAACTCGGCTAAGTGACGTGTAGTGTTTGAGTTTTCGGCACGGAATGTTGGTCCGAAAGTATAAATATCGCTTAGGGCCATTGCTGCCAATTCCCCTTCCAGCTGACCGGAAACAGTTAGATTAGTTGCCCGGGCAAAAAAGTCTTGCGAAAAATCAATCTCGCCACTTTCTGTTTTTGGCGGATTTGCCAGATCAAAATTAGTAACGTGGAAGGTTTCACCCGCACCCTCTGCATCCGATGCCGTGATAATCGGTGTATGTAAATACACAAATCCGCGCTCCTGGAAAAACAGATGCACCGCAAATGCCAGGCTGTTACGCACACGAAAAATTGCACCAAAAGTATTGGTACGGAAACGCAGGTGAGCCTTTTCCCTTAAAAACTCTAAGGTTTGCTTTTTAGGCTGCAAAGGGAATTCTTCCGGATCGCAATCGCCCAGTATTTCAATGTCTTTTGCTATAATTTCAAACTTCTGTCCTTGCCCTAACGACGGGATTAACTCGCCCGTCACGCTGATAGCTGCGCCGAAAGTGATCCGTTTAAGCAAGGCTGCATCAGTATTTTCAAAATCAACAACAATTTGAATATTGTTATTTGTTGAGCCATCATTCAAAGCAATAAAACGATTTTGACGGAATGCCCGTACCCATCCTTTAACTGTAACATCAATACCTGTTTGTTCGCTTTCCAGCAATGCTTTGATCTTAATCCGCTGACTCATATAGTATATTTTGAGGTGCAAAAATACAATTATTGGATGATTGTCTGAATCAGAATTTACAGAATTAGCAGAATAATGCTGAAATAGCGTCTGAATCAGAGTTAGAGAATTTTCAGAATAATGCGGAAATAGTGTCTGAATCAGAATTTTCAGAATTTCAGAATAATTGTAAAACAATATAGATTGCGCGGTTATTAAATCGTTGACCGATTTAACCCCCTTAAAATTAGTGGCCAACAATAAAACAGAAGGGGGATTTCCCAAACTCGCAGGTCGTTCTGTAAATCCTAAAATTCTGTAAATTCTGATTCAGACAACCTACTATTTGTTAAATTTGCTAATATGAACCCTAAAGCAAGCTTAATCATTGGCATTCTATGCATCTCGTTCTCGCCAATTTTTGTAAAGCTTGCGGGTGTGCCTCCGCTTACATCGGGCTTTTACCGCATTTTTATAGCCTGGCTTTGCATAATGCCTTATTGTATTATAAAAGGACATTTGAAAATTGGCCGCAAAGAATTATTTATTGCTCTTTTAGGCGGCATTGTTTTCGGCTCAGATATAGCAGTTTGGAATTTATCGCTCATGCGCATTTCGGCCACGGTTTCAACGCTGATAGCCAACCTTGCCCCAGTTTGGGTTGGTTTGATCGGTTATTTATTATTTAAAAAACGATCGGGAAAATTATTCTGGATAGGTACCTGGGTAGCTATTGCTGGCATGGTTGTATTGGTAGGTTATCAAAACATCCTCGGCCTTCAGTTTAATGTAGGCATATTGCTGGCGCTTTTGGCCAGTTTGTTTTACGCCATTTATATCCTCATAACAAAAGGGGTGTTACAAAAAATAAGCACGCTTACTTTTATGTTTTACAATATGCTGGCAGGCAGCGTGTTTTTATTTATTATTTGTGGTGTGCAGCACAATAACATGGTTAGTTTTTCAATTCCATCGTGGTTATGCCTTTTAGGAATGGGCGTTATTTGTCAGCTTACCGGCTGGCTAACCATTAACCATTCGCTACGTTTTTTAGAGTCAACCAAAGTATCTATCGCCCTGCTGGGGCAAACCGTAATTGCAGGTTTTTTAGCTATATTGTTGTTAAGTGAAGTGTTGGGGCTAAAGGAAATAATAGGGAGCGTTATTGTGTTGGCGGGGATTGCGATTACGTTTTTGAAGCCGGGGAAGAGGGCCAATACCGCTTTTGTTTCCGCAGGGTCTCTCGAAGAGAAACCTGAGCACGACACCCGCCAGGAGTAAAATCCTTGTATAAAAATAGTTTTCCACGAGTAAACTTATTATATTTGTATGAATGAACATCATTTCTAAACCTACAATAATTCATTATACTGAAAAATATCCTGCCGCATCAAATTCAATTTTGGCATGGCATAAAGCGTTCTCAAAAACGTCATTTAAGAGTTTTAATGAATTAAAGGCTGTTTATAATAATGCAAGCATTCTCATCAATAAACGGGTGATTTTTAATATAAAAGGAAACTCATTTCGTCTGATCGTTTCGGTGGATTTTAAAAGGCAGTTTGCTTATGTAATTTGGTTTGGAACCCATCAGGAATACGATAAAATTGATGCAGCTACTGTTCCTTATATAGAAATATAATTACCATTTAAACAAGCGGCGCCAGCTTGCAAAACTCTGGCAATAAATAATGGGTAATGCATGGAAAGTTTTAAAAACCGAACCTGATTATAAAATAGCGCTTAAAAGAACTATTGAACTTTTTCACTCGGATGAAAATACCCCCGAAGGAGAAGAGCTTGATTTATTATTATTGTTGGTGAAGGATTATGAAGATCGGCATTATCATATTCCAGACCCAGATCCGATTGAAGCTATTAAGCTTAAATTAGAAGAAAAAGGCTTAAAACAAAAGGATCTGGAACATATTATAGGTTCAAAGGGATATGTTTCACAAGTATTATCCGGCAAAAAGGAATTAACATTAAAAATGGTCAAGGGCTTGCATCAATATTTAGGCATATCTGCGGATATACTTTTAGCAGATAGCAAATAAATAGTGACTAACCCTTTGTAAATTCGCGCCCTAATATATGATCACCAAACCCACCATCGACCGTATAATGGAAGCCACCGACATTGTTGAGGTGATTGGCGAGTTTGTGCAGTTAAAAAAAAGGGGCGCCAATTATGTTGGGCTTTCGCCGTTTGCAAATGAGCGTACCCCGTCGTTCACAGTATCGCCGGCTAAAGGGATTTTTAAGGATTTTTCATCAGGCAAAGGTGGTTCTGCGGTTACCTTTTTAATGGAGCTGGAGAAATTCACCTATCCTGAGGCGCTCAAATGGCTTGCGAAAAAATACGGCATCGAGGTTGAAGAAACGGTAGAATCAACCGAGAACCGCGAGGAAGAAAATCATCGCGAAAGCCTGATGATCGTTACCGGCTATGCTTCCAAATTTTTTCACGAAAGTCTGCTGGAAACCGACGAAGGCAAAAGCATCGGACTAAGCTATTTTAAAGAGCGTGGGTTCAACAACGAAACCATCAAGAAATTTGAATTGGGCTACTCGCCCGATCAATGGGAAGCCTTTACAGGGCAAGCTTTAAAGGAGGGCTATCAGCAGGAGTTTTTAGAGCAAAGCGGACTCTCCGTAAAACGCGACAACGGATCACTTTATGACCGTTACCGCGGGCGCGTAATGTTTCCCATCCATAGCTTTACCGGTAGGGTTATTGCCTTTGGTGGTCGGACCCTTAAAAGCGATAAGAATGTACCGAAATATGTAAACTCACCCGAGTCGGAGATTTACCATAAATCAAATGTGCTTTATGGCTTATACTTCGCCAAAAAAGCTATCCGCGAGGAAGATAATTGCTTTTTGGTGGAGGGCTATGCCGATGTACTTTCGGTTCATCAGGCAGGCATCGAAAATGTGGTGGCCTCATCGGGCACTTCATTAACGGTTGAGCAGATCAGACTGATTAGTCGCTTTACCAAAAACATTACCATTTTATATGACGGCGATGCCGCCGGAATAAAAGCCTCACTGCGTGGTTTGGATATGATACTGGAAGAGGGACTGAATGTAAAAGTAGTCCTCTTCCCCGATGGGCACGACCCGGATTCTTATGTAAAGAATTTCGGCACAAACGGTTTCAAAAAGCACATAGAGGATAATAAGAAAGATTTTATCCTATATAAAACAGATATCCTGCTGAAAGAAGCCGGAAATGATCCGATAAAAAAGGCAGATGTTATAAGGGAAATTGTTGAAAGCGTCGCCAAGATTCCGGATTCTATCAAAGCCTCCGTTTTTATAAAAGAGTGCAGCTATTTATTACAGATAGATGAACGCGCGCTGCTATCGGAGCTTAACAAAATGCGGACGGCCAAGGCCCGGAAAGATTCGCAACAGCAAAATCAAAGACCGGTTCCGGTTGATGAAACGCTGCTGGAAGAACCTGTAGTGCGCGAAGCAAAGGATGACGCCACGCAGGAAAAAGAGATCATCAGGTTGTTACTATTATATGGCAATAAAGTGATTGATTGGGATGGCATAGCCAACACCTACATTGGTCCGTTTATGATTGCCGAAATGAATGATGTTGAGTTTGAAAACGCCACCTGCAAATTATTTGTTGAAGTTTATCGCAAAGAAGTGGAGAACGGCGTGTTGCCGGATGAACAATATTTTATTCATTATCCTGATAAGGACATTGTTGATTTAACCGTAAACCAGATTTCTACCAAATACACCTTGAGCGACAATTGGTACGAGATGCATAAGATACTGGTGAACGATGAGCAGGTTAACATGAAAGCCACCATTTTAGGCGCTATTTTTCACCTCAAAAAACAAAAAGTAGGTAAAATACTGGAAGGGTTGCGCCAGGATTTAAAAAAAACCACAGTTGAAGCCGACCAGGAAATTCTGCTTAGCCAGTATATGCACATGAAAAAGGTAGAAAAAACCATTTCTGATTTTTTGGGTTCAGTAATTTTAAAATAAATGGCCAAACATCTTGATCTGGGCCGCAAAGGCGAAAGCCTTGCAAAAGCACACCTGGAAGCTGCGGGATACGAGATTTTAGATGAAAACTGGACACACGGCAAATTAGAGGTTGATTTAATTGCATATAAAAACAAGGTTATTATATTTACCGAGGTAAAAGCACGCACCAGCAACTGGTTTGGCGAGCCCGAAGATTTTGTAGATGCACGTAAACAAAAGCTACTGGTTGAGGCCGCAGAAGAATATATTTACCTGATGAACCACCAGGGCGAAGTACGGTTTGATATTATATCGGTTTTATTTGACCAGCAGAATAATTACATACTAAAACACATTGAAGACGCGTTTTGGCCTACGGCCATGTAAATAACCATAATGAAATATAAATTTAATCTTTTAATTGCAGCCTCGGTACTTGTAGTTTTTGGCTGTAGCTGTAACACCCCACAGGGGAATATCACTATTAGTCCCGAAGCCGGCACTACTTACAAAGCAGGCGATCCGGTTACTATAAAAGCACACTATTCCGCTGATTTTAAACCCGATTCGGTTGTTTATCTGGTTGATTCGGTAAGAATAGGTTCAAAAAAAGACTCCACAGCATTATCGTTAAAAACAGATTCCATGCCGCTGGGGCCACGCATAATTACGGCAAGGGTTTATCAGGGTGGCAAAAACCAGGAGGCCTCAACCAATATTGTGTTGCTGCCGTCAAAAGCGCCGGTTGAATATACCTTTAAAACCATAAAAGTTTTTCCGCATGATACCAGCTGCTTTACCGAAGGGTTGGTATACCAGGATGGCTTTTTATACGAAAGCTGTGGCGGTTATCTGAAACCACCAAAAGGGCAGGAAATTACTAATCAATCCAGCTTGCGGAAGGTTGATCTTCAAACAGGCAAGGTACTGCAAAAAACATTGCTGGATTCCGCCGTATTTGGCGAAGGCATTTCCATTGTGGGCAATAAGATCATCCAGCTAACCTACAACGAAAAGATAGGTTATGTTTATGATAAAACCACCTTTAAGCGTTTAAGCACCTTCACTAATAATGTAGGTATTGAAGGATGGGGTATGTGCTTTGACGGGAAAAAGCTTTACATGGACGATAAAACCAATCGCTTGTTTTTCTTAGATAAAGATAATTATCATCAGACAGGTTATGTGGATGTATATGATGATAAAGGTCCAGTAAATCAAATAAATGAGCTGGAGTATATCGACGGTAAAATATATGCCAATGTTTGGCAAACCAATGACATCATCGTTATCGACCCGAAAACAGGTGCCGTTTTAGAAAGAATAGATTTAACCAATCTTTATCCCCAGGCCAAAAGAAACCTTAATTCTGATGTGTTAAACGGCATCGCTTATGATGCACAAACAAAAAGAATTTTCCTGACCGGTAAAAAATGGGATAAACTGTTTCAGGTGGAGTTTGTGAAAAAATAGAGATCACTTAGCGATTTTTAGTTTGAAATAAGGTTCATTTAAAACTGATACAGTCCTGTTTCATAAAGCTAATTATAAACAGCAATATGATGAAATATTTAAATTGCGCGCTCACCATTGTTTTTATCGTTATGCTAACTTCGTTTAAGCCGGTTATGCAAATAGCTTCATTTGATGATTATCCGGTTTATACCGGTAACGATCTGGGTGTAAACTATTCACCCTCAAAAACAGCGTTTAAAGTTTGGGCACCAATGGCATCGGAAGTAAAACTACGGTTATATGCCGCAGGAGATGGCGGCTTGCCATTGCGCACGGTTGATCTGCAAAAAGACATCAGCGGAACCTGGACACTTGTGATTAAGGAAGACCTGAAAAACAAATACTATACCTTCCAGGTGCTGCAAAATAGTAAATGGCTGTTGGAGAAACCCGATATTTATGCCCGGGCAGTAGGCGTAAATGGAAATAGGGGTATGGTGGTTGATCTGGCATCAACCAATCCCGATAATTGGGAGCGTGACGAAAAACCTATGTTGAAAAACGCTACCGACATCATTATTTATGAATTGCACATCCGCGATATCTCCATCGACCCAAATTCGGGGATAATCAATAAGGGGAAGTTTTTGGGTTTAGCCGAAACGGGTACTAAAAACCCGGATGGTGAATCAACCGGGCTTGATCATATTAAAGAACTCGGCATTACACACGTGCATTTGCTGCCATCGTTTGATTTTAGCTCAGTAGACGAAACAAAGTCCCAAGCCAATCAATACAATTGGGGATATGACCCACAAAACTATAATGTGCCCGAAGGCAGTTATTCAACCAACCCTTACGATGGCAATACCCGGATAAAAGAATTTAAAACCATGGTGCAGGCGCTGCATGAAAATGGTTTAAGGGTAATATTGGATGTGGTTTACAACCATACCAGCGATATAGAACACTCCAACTTTAGTCAGTTTGCGCCGGGATATTTTTACCGCCAAAACCCCAATGGAACCTATTCAAATGCGACTGCCTGTGGTAATGAGGTGGCATCAGAACGGGCCATGGTGCGTAAGTTTATGATTGAATCGGTTGTTTACTGGGCTAAAGAATACCATATTGACGGTTTCAGGTTTGATTTGATGGGGGTACATGATATTGAAACCATGAATCAGATCAGCACCGCACTGCATCAAGTTGATCCAACGATATTTATTTATGGCGAAGGATGGGCGGCAGGAAACAGTCCGCTGCCGGATACGCTGCGGGCCATAAAAAAGAACATGGCAACGGTGCCGGGAGTTGCGGCTTTTAGCGATGATATCCGCGATGGCATTAAAGGCGGCTGGAGCGACGTGAAGGAAAAAGGATTTGTAAGCGGCGGCTCCGGAAAGACTGAAAGCGTGAAGTTTGGCATTGTGGCATCAACGCCCAATGCACAGATTGATTATAAAGCGGTTAATTACTCAAAGTTGCCCTGGGCGGCGCAGCCCGGCCAAACCATCACCTACGTGTCCTGCCACGACGATAATACCCTTTTCGACAGGCTTAAGATCTCGAACCCAACAGCAACCGAGGCCGAACTGATACAGATGGACAAGCTGGCGAATGCTATTGTGCTTACCTCACAGGGTGTTTCGTTTTTGCATTCGGGGGCAGAGTTTTTACGTACCAAGCAAGGGATAGCCAATTCATTCAACGCCCCTGATGCTATTAATCAAATTGATTGGAGCCGCAAAACAAAATATCATGCTGTGTATGAGTATTATAGGGGGTTAATCGCACTGCGTAAAAATCACCCCGCTTTGAGGATGCCTACAACCGCAATGATTCAGCAAAATCTGAAGTTTTTGGAAACAGGCGATCAAAGCGTAATTGCATACCAGATCAGCAATAATGCCAATGGCGATAATTGGAAAAATATTTTGGTTGTTTTTAATGGCAGCACATCGCCCAAAACAGTAAATATTCCTGCCGGTAAGTGGTTACTTTGTGCAGATGAAAATGGAATTAATGAAGTCGGAATAAAAGAAATAGAATCACCATCGTTAACTGCACAGGCCACAACAGCCTATATTTTGTACAGCAAATAATATAATGGGTGTGACTAAGGGCTTTGGACTAAGGACTTTAAATTACGCCGCTAACTGATATTCAACCATCTCAATAAGGCAGGAGATGTCGAAGGGCTTTTGCAGCACATCGTTGGGTGCGCCTTGTTGCTTTAACGTATCCATTATGGTATCATCACCAGAGCACATAATAACAGGAAGATCGCGGGTGGCTCTATTTAACTTTAACAGCTGGCAAATTTCCCTTCCGCTCATTCCGGGGAGTATGGCGTCAAGTATAACCAGATCGGGATGGGTGTTTTTTATGTTATTAAATACATCCATTCCGTTAGTTAAGGAAATTACCTCATAACCGCTATTAATTAATATGTAGGTCATCACCTCAATCATCAACACGTTATCATCTACAATTAATATTTTTTTTGACATGGCGCACTATTTACTATTCATGTAGTACAAAGCACATGCCATTATTTAACACAATATATACAGCCGGTTAACATGCCGGGAGTCAATAGTTTACAGTTATTATTATATATGCACATAAGTGAGTTTTGCTACATTTGACAACAGTATAATATCATTGTATTAAATATGGATAATATTAATATTAAGAAATTGGCTAAGGAATTAAATATTTCGACCTCTACCGTTTCAAGAGCATTTAATGGGAATGCGGATATTAATAAGGACACAAAGGAGCGGATATTAACGCTTGCCCGGGAGTATAACTATTTGCCCAATCATTACGCGAGCAACCTGCGCGATAAAAAGAGCCGTACCATTGCTGTAATTGTTCCGGAAATTGCCAATGAGTTTTTCTCTAAAGCCATCAGTGGGATAGAAGACGTTGCCCGCGCAAAAGGCTTTTACATTCTATTGTATCGTACCGATAACGTGTTTGAAAATGAGGTATCGTTTGTAAATTATTTAAATAATGGCAAGGCCGATGGTATCATTATGTCGGTATCGGGCGAGGCTAATGACCATAAGTATTTACGGCAGCTCGAGAAGAAACATGTACCGGTTGTTTTTTTCGATCGGGTTTATGAAGATATTGAAGCCGCAAAAGTTATCACCAACGATTACGACAGCAGCTTTGCCGCCACAGAACATTTAATTGAAAGCGGATGCCGCAAAATAGCTTACCTGGTTATAAACAAAAGTATTTCGATAGGGAAGGTGCGGATGCAAGGCTATGCCGATGCATTAAAAAAGCATCACATACCGTTTGATGATAAACTGGTAATTAATTGCAGCAATGACGAAAAGGCTAACCATGCCGTTTTAAAGCAGGCATTTACAGCACTTAAACCCGATGGTACTTTTTGTTCGGTTGAGCGGCTGGCCTTTGCTACTTATTACGCTTGTAATGATTTAAATTTAAAGATTCCGGAGGATATAAAGGTGATCAGCTTTTCGAGCCTGGGGATAGCTCCTTTGCTTTGCCCGGCCTTATCAACCATTACTCAGCCTGCTTATGAAATGGGAATAAAAGCAGCAACCTTATTGTTTGATGAATTGGAGAAAAAAGAAGATGGTGGTTTGAAGAAAGAGTACGTTTTGGAATCAAAAATATATATCCGCAAATCGTCAGAAAGAATGTAGAGACGCAAAATTTTGCGTCTTTAATGTTCGGAAATTGTCAGAAGGAAAATTGTAGAGACGCAAAATTTTGCGTCTCTACAAAATTATTTAAACGTGGATAAACAATTCTTCTTTTGAACGACGAACTTTAACCATTTTGCTGTACTCATCGTCTTCGGCACGGAAACCAACGGCAGCAATTACCGAAGCAGTTAAGCCTTTTTCTTTAAGACCAAGGATCTCGTCGAACTTAGCAGCGCTAAAACCTTCCATTGGCCCGGCATCAATACCCATTTCCGCAGCGGCGGATACTAACACACCCAAAGCAATGTATGCTTGTTTGTGCGAACTTACCAATCTTTGCTCTTCGGTTTGGCTACTAATGTGCCCCAATACCATTTGCTCGTATCCGGCAAGATGCACGCGATCAATTCCGCGGGTTTCGGCGACCAGGTCGATATATTTTTTACCAAAATTTTCGTTGATATCTGTTCTTGAAGCAAAAACAAGCAGTTGCGATGCATCTGTTATTTGTGGTTGATTATATCCGGCTTCGCGCAAAGCCAGCCTGGTAGCAGCATCTTCAACAACTATTACTTTGTAAGATTGCAAGCCTAATGACGAGGGGGCTAATTGAATTGCGGAAAGCAAACCATCTAATTGAGCGGCGCTTAATTTTTTAGTGCTATCAAATTTTTTAACGGCGGCGCGCCATTGTAATTTTTCTATCAGTGACATAAAATAAATATTTGCTCAAAAATAGATGTTTAAACAAACAATTTGGTCACGCGTCCGTAATTATTGTTTTGCGGCGGCTTTAAGGGCTTTTTCCTGGTCCTTTTCGTCGTTTCGAAGTTTCTTTTTTTCCTGGCGGATCTCTTTATTGCTTTTTCCGGCGGTATCAATTAAAAGCTCTTTCCTTTTCTCTTCGTCTTTTAATTTTTCAATATCAGCATTCAGTTTGGCCTTTGCGTCGGCCTCTTTAATTTCTTGTTTTTTAGCGGTAGTATCCTTTTTGCCGAATATGCGCTGTAAAAAGCTCGGTTTTTTTGTTTCGGGAATAATGGCTACTGCCGGGGCTGCATCATCGTCGTCGTTCTGGCTCATCAGGCTATCGGCGGTTGCTGTGTTAACCGGCGTGATTTGCTGACGCAGGCTTTCTTTTAATCTAACGTCATAAAAGCCGTAGTTGCTGCTATCAAGGTCTGTTTGACCACGCCCAGCCATTAAATTGCCGATAAGGTTAAAATAACCGGCAAGTCCCGGCCTTAAGGTGCCATCGGGCATAAAGGCATAAAGCCCGGTTTTTGGGTGCGGAACAATGCTGGCCAGGTAAATACTCTCGCCAACGGTAAGTTGCGATGGTGTTTTACCAAAATAATAACGCGATGCTTCACCGATACCGTAAACGTTGCGCCCCCATTCAATAATGTTAAAATACACTTCCAGCATGCGGTCTTTAGTCATTATCTGGTTGTTTTCTATCATCCAAACAATTAAAATCTCCTCAATTTTGCGGGTTAGTGTTTTTTCGCGGCTCAGGAAAGTGTTTTTTACCAGCTGCATGGAGATGGTGCTGCCACCGCGTTTAAATTTCTTTTGTTTATAATCGGTAGCCAATGATTTGCGGATAGATTCTTCAACAAAACCGTGGTTTTTATAAAACGAAGGATCTTCGGCGGTCATTACTGCATTGCGTAAATTGGGCGAAATATCTTCCAGTGGGGTAAAGTCGGGATTCTCTGGTCCCACTATTCGCGACGGCATGGGTTTGCCTTTTTCGTAAGGCGTATAAGTAAATGTGCTGTTTAGTTTTTCTAAATTGGTTTTACCGTAACTGATGATGCGGAAATCATTTTTATCCAACCGCGAATCAAAAACCACATCATCAGGATGTGCGGAATTTAAAAATACGTTGAGGTTATAGTTCAGCTTTCCGGCAACCTGCATTCCTTCCAGAGAGTCGAACATCCCCGAAGGGAAAGAGTTAAAGAGGTCCTGCGCGTCCAGCCAGCCTGTATTAACTTTTAGCTCGTAAATTTTAACCGGGTTAAGTGTGTATTTGATGTAGGGATGGGCGCTTATTTTTTTTAGGTAGATGGTTGACGAACTATCAATAGAAACATAATTATTGCCGACAAATACATTGGCATCAATACCGGCGCTGGGCACCACAATATCTGATGATGACAGACCGGGCTGGTTGATGAGCAAGTTGGTAACGCCCCAATAACCGTAAATACGGGTTTCGCCGTTGCTATGTTCCACCTTGCTCAGGCGGGTACTCAGTGTATCAAAGTTTATTTTAAGGCGAAATCTTTTTTCGATAAAAGGCAGTTCAACCTTTTTGCCATCGGCATAAAGCTTAATGTCAATGTCTTTATCTGAGGGGTGCATGCGGCCAGCGAAATGCCATGTTGCAGCACCATCATTTATGTTGATGGTTGACATTAGCTGCCCATCTTTTATGGTTGCTGTTTGCGTTAATAATTTAAAACTGCTGCTGTCATTTTTAAATGATACCAGGAAGTTTTTAAGACTAAGATCATCGGGGATTTTATAAAGTACCTGTTTGATAAGATTGTTTGACAGTTCGGCGAGGTCGACCTTGCTTTTAACGGTGGTGTCTTTTTTATGTTTAAAAAGGAAATCGAAGTTTTTAACATGGTTGATGTCTGTTAAATTCAGATGTCCGTTTTGCAGGCTAACTTCGGCAAGCTTAACCTCGCCAAACAATAGCGGCAATACTTTTATGCTTACCTCAAATTGTTTGATGCTTAACAGGCTATCGCGCTGTGCCGGTACCACGGTAATATCAGTAAAAGCTACGGTGCTTAAGCCGGTAAAATGTGCCGAGCCAATTTCGAGATCGAGATTGTAAGTTTTTTTTGCTTTTGCTTTTGCGCTGGCTATGGCGTGTTGCAGTAATGCTTCGCGCTTGCTGTAAGCAATATAACCAACAATTAACAGGATAACTAAAACAGAGGCGATAACGATACCGGCTATGCGGATATATTTAGGGTTGGGACGCTGCATTAAAAAATATTATCTAAAAACTAAAGGTAATCATATCCGATACAAACGCCGGGATAGGCAAAATGTTTCTGCTAGTAAGCTAACTAATTTGTAAATAATAAAAAATAAAAAGCCTCTCCGGAAAAATCCGGAAAGGCCTGAATGTTTTATTTATCCCCCGGGGGGAATGCATTGAGTTAAACTCTTTTTGACTTGATACGAGCTGCCTTACCTGTAAGTTCGCGCAGATAGTATAGTTTAGCACGACGTACTTTACCGTGGCTGTTTACCTCGATTTTATCGATGTTTGGCGAGTTGATTGGGAATATACGCTCAACGCCTATACCGTTTGATACTTTACGTACAGTAAAGGTCTCATTGTTACCTACGCTGTTACGTTGTATAACAACACCTTGGTAAACCTGTATACGTTCTTTATTTCCTTCGCGTATTTTATAGTGAACACTTACCGTATCACCTGCCTTGAAAGACGGAAGTTGTCTTTTTTCTAATGATTGTTCTTCAACAAATTTTACTAAATCCATGATTTTTAGCTCTTAAAGCGATTTTTAGCCCGTAAAAATCGGATTGCAAGTATAGGGATTTTTTTTAATATAAAAAAGGAGTTATTAAAAATTTCCACAATTTGTTTTTTATTAACAATTATTGAGTGTGTGAATGGTTGATTAAGTTGGATTAAGTGAGTAGTTGTTATTTATGCGAAACCACGCACGCTACTGTTTTGCTTTATTGTAAAACGACTGCAAAATATCCGCCGAATCGCTATATTTAAAATACTCAGGTTTGCTAAGTATCGAGCTAAAATACAATTCGCGGGCATCTGCCTTGTTTCCATTGCCTGCTGAATTTGAAAATTGTATCATTAGTGTGTTTATAAAATCTCCAATCTGCCTCTTTTTGTATGATTCTTTCTTGTCATAACCTATCCATTCAAAATCAGGGATATCCAAATTTGTATAGCAGAAATACGGTTTGCCATTAAACATTGGCATTTTGTGGTTAAACTCGATTAGTTTTTCGGGCTTTTTTAAATACTGAAGCACCCTAAACCTGCTGTTTGCCAATGCGTCCATCATATTAAAAAAGAAAATGGCACTTTCTGTATCGTTTTTTAGGCCTAAATCACTTGTTATAAAATTATAATGGCTCAAGTCAGCAGTATTAAAAAGCATAGCAATACCGCTAATTATTCGATAATAATAATTATCCAATAGCCACCTCTCGTCAATATCTGATGCAAGTACTTCTTTTGCTAATTCTATATCGGGTTTTTGTTTTCGGGCAGTATCAACCCGGTTATAGTGTATTTCGCGAATTACATACCAAAGCATTAGTTCATCATGGTTCGGGCAGGAAAGAAAGCGTTTTTGCAGGAGTGTGGTATCAGCCTTACCTGTTTCAATTAAGGCATCGATCATGTTATTTAATAATGGTGTTCTTAATGCATTTGCTGATTGCGCAAATTTCTCTCCGGTACACATATTGTTATGTGTATATAATTGACCGAGAGCGACAAGATTATTAAAGTCTTTATCCGATAGTTTTACTTGAGCTTGAGTATATATTGCTGTAAAACTAAACAATACCATTGCGAAGAATTTCTTCATTATGAAAAGGGTTGGTTAAGATAACGGAAGATAAAAGAAATAAAAATAATGAACAAGTTCTTTTACAAGCCTAGTATGTTTTCGGTTTTACTCATCCAACAAATCCGGCCTTCTTGTTCTGGTGCGCTCAATGGCTTGTTCAAAGCGCCATTTTTCTATCTCGGGCGTGTTGCCACTTAGTAGTATATCGGGTACTTTATGGCCGTTCCAATCGGCCGGCCGGGTAAAAACCGGTGCATCAAGCAGGCCATCCTGGAAAGAATCGGACAGGGCTGATGTTTCATCGGATAATACACCGGGGATAAGCCTTACCACGGTATCAACCAAAACGGCAGCAGGAAGCTCGCCGCCTGATAGCACATAATCGCCAATAGAAATTTCGCGGGTAACAAAAATATCCCTTATGCGCTGGTCGATCCCTTTATAATGGCCGCATAAAATAATGATGTTCCCTTTTATGGAGAGTTGATTGGCTATCTGCTGATTAAGTGTTTCGCCATCAGGCGACATAAAGATCACCTCATCATAATTACGCTCGGCTTTTAACTTTTCAATACAGTTGGCAAATGGCTCAATGGTCATTACCATGCCGCTGCCGCCGCCGTACGGATAATCGTCAACACTTTTTTGTTTGCTGTTTGAATAATCGCGCAGGTTATGAACGTGAATTTCGGCGATGCCTTTTTTTTGTGCACGCTGCAAAATAGAATGTGCAAAAGGGCTTTCCAGCAATCCGGGCAAAACGGTGATGATATCAAAACGCATGCTGCAAAGATAACTCTTTAGTCCGGAAGTCGGGAAAGTCAGTAAAGTAGGAAAAGTCCGAAAGCCGGGAAAGTCAGTAAAGTCCGAATTGAATTTTAGTTTAACTCAAAGTCGGTTCCTGGAAAAGCCCCAAAACATTTCCAAAGGGATCGCTGAACCGGGCGGTGATCTCAGGCGCATCTTTTCCAATAGCCTGTACAATTTTACCACCGTTGGCAATTACCGCTTCTGTGGCCGCTGCAATGCTTTTAACCATAATATAAATTAATAGTCCCGGCTTGGGCGATGGCTTGCGTTCTGTATTCCACATTCCGCTTACTATACCTACGCTGTCATCAAAGGCTACATTGTCGGTGCCTTTATCTCGCAGTGGCCAATTAAAAACGGTTGAATAAAAGGTGGCGGAGGTATTAACATC
>OLKV01000285.1_pt1 | contig 33847 bp, 38 predicted proteins | sample 1604391 | NCBI WGS metagenome assembly OLKV01 (sample SAMEA104055711, study PRJEB20765) | soil metagenome | isolation source: soil | reverse complement strand
CCTGTAGCGCGGAAGCTTTTTTCTGGCTTGATCTTTGGTTACTTTCCATCTAAGGGAAAGTAACTAGGCCCTCCCGCGGCCATGAGCGGGACGATGCTTTCATAAACCACCCAATCTCATTCCTGACCCCAAATAAAAAGTCAACAAGTACCACTAATACTCAATCACCACATCATCACTCAAAGGATGCCCTGTGCAGGTTAGTACCCAGCCGGCGGCAAGGTCGGCATCAGTTAGCACATCGTTTTTAACCATTTGTACTTTGCCGCTTTTGCATAAAGCGGCGCAGGTGGAGCAATCGCCAACGCGGCAGCTGTAAGGCAGCGGGATGTTGTTTTGAAGGGCCGCCTGGAGTATGGATTGGTTTTCGCCCACGGTTAAATCGTGCAGCTCATTTTTAAAGCGGATGCGGATATTGCGGGGCGCAAAACTGGTTAATGACGGCGTTACCGGAATGGTCTCGAGCACAAAATTCTCTTTGCGTATCTGCGCAGGTTCAATCCCCATAAACAGCAGCGTAAGGCGGATCATCCGCATATAATCAAAAGGGCCGCAGGTGTAAAATTCGGCTTTTTGCAGGCCGTATTTTATGTTTTTGCTGACCACCTGCTCAACCAGTAGATTATTTAAGCGGTTAGTTTCGCTGCTTAAAAAATGAATGATCTGCAAACGATCGGGGTTTTCTGTTGAAAGTGTATCCAACTCAGCCTTAAATAAAATGGAGTTTTCGTTTTGATTGCTATAGATCAATATAACGCGACTGCCGCCCTTACGCTTTAACAGGTATTTAAGCTGCGAAAATACAGGTACAATACCGCTGCCCGCTGCAAAAAGGAAGATGTCTTTTTCGTCTTCGATTTGGTTAATGACAAATCTTCCTGCTGGCTCAACCGCATTTAAAATGTCACCCGGCTTTATTTTGGTTAGCAGGAAACGGGAAATTTCGCCGTTCTCAATTCTTTTTATGGTGATGGCTAACTGATCCTCATCGGGCGATGAGCTTAAGGAATAAGAGCGTCTGATCTCTTCATCGTGATGTGTAAAAACGAGTGTGATAAACTGTCCGGCTTTATAATGTACTTTTTTTTCCGATGTTTCTGAGAGGTACAGCGTTGCCGTATCCGGCAGTTCCCATTTTATGGTCTCAACCTTTAACCGGAGCATATACTGTTAAGCAGTTAAAATTATCTTACCAAACTGCGATGAGTTTTCCATCTTACTTATCGCTTTTGCCGCATCTGCCAACGGAAACACTTCATCAACAACGGGGACAATTTGGTGCTCGTTTAAAAAATCAAGCATCGCCTTAAAATCAGCAGGACTACCCATCATGGTGCCAATAATTTGCAGCTGGCGCCAAAATATCTTACGGCCATTTAATGCAGGAAGATTGCCGGCTGTACCACCAAAAATAATAATACGACCACCGGGATTACAAATATCAGGCAATTTGGCAAACCCCTCGCCTAAGGCGCTGTCGATGATAACATCAAAACCACCGGCAAGGTGCAGCAGTTGTTCGGCCCAGTCGTCTGCTTTATAATTTACTCCGGCAGTAGCACCAAGCTTTTTGGCCCGTTCAATTTTATCAGCAGATCCTGATGTTACAAATACCTGGCAGCCCGCCGCTAAAGCCAGTTGCAGTGCGATAGTACCCGTACCGGCACCTACGCCGGAGATCAGCACTTTATCGCCCCTTTTAACTTTTCCTTTTATAAACAACGCGCGGTAAGCCGTTAAAGCCGCTAGCGGGACAGCCGCTGCTTGTTCCCAGCTTAAATGAGCGGGTTTGGTATGCAAATGCTGCGTTTTTACTTTGACATACTCAGCAAAGGTGCCGTCATCAGGCAATCCTAAAATCTTAAAACTGTCCGACTGGAAATTTTCATCATCTCCCCAGCCATAGCCGGGATTGATGATCACCTCTTTACCTATTAAATGTTTATCTGCATCGTCGCCAACTTCGGCTACAATACCTGCACCGTCTGATCCTAAAATGGTAGGATATTTAATGCCCGCATATTTGCCAACGGTTATCCAGTAATCGCGGCGGTTTAGTGCGGCGGCCTTAATTTTTACTAATGCTTCGCCGGGCTGCAAGACGGGTTTTTCAACTTCTTTAAATGCCAGCGGTTTATCAGCCGCTTCAAGAACTATTGCTTTCATAGCTAAGAAAGATAAACGGTATAGTTAATAATTAAAAAAGCGGCAATTGCCGCTTTTTTATTGTCTCCAATCTGGAGTTTAATACAATTATGCTTTGCTGTATAATTCAGCAACGTGTTTCCAGTTAATCACGTTCCAGATAGCTGCTAAATAATCAGGGCGACGGTTTTGATATTTAAGGTAGTAAGCATGTTCCCAAACATCAATACCCAAAATAGGTGTGCCTTTTACTTCAGCAATATCCATTAACGGGTTGTCCTGGTTAGGGGTTGAAGTAACAACTAATTTTTTATCAGCAGTTACAATTAACCAAGCCCAGCCCGATCCGAAACGGGTTGCACCGGCTTCGCTTACTTTAGTTTTAAAATCAGCAAATGATCCAAAAGTGCTGTTTATTGCAGCAGCAAGATCACCTGTAGGCTCGCCGCCACCGCTTGGTGAAAGCAAAGTCCAGAAAAGGCTGTGGTTGTAATGACCGCCACCGTTGTTGCGTACAGCTGCAGGATATTTTGAGATATTTTTTATAATATCATCAATGCTGTCATCAGCACCTGGCTTGCCATCAAGGGCTTTGTTTAAATTGGTAACGTAAGCCTGGTGGTGTTTTCCATGGTGAATTTCCATGGTAAGTTTATCAATATGCGGTTCCAATGCATCAGTAGCGTAAGGTAACGCCGGTAGTGTAAATGCCATAATGTTAAGTTTAATGTTTTATGATACTATGATGTAACAAATATAAAGTGTTATAGGTGATTTTTGTTGTAATGAATGTAATATTTATAGTCTGTAGTCCATAGTCGATGGTCCATAGTCCATGGTAATAGTTTACAGATTGCAAATTCCGACTATGGACTATGGACCATCGACTATGGACTGAATACTACTTCCTTTTCGATTTAAAAAAATCCCGGATCAACTCGGCACATTCGTTTTCGTGGATGCCGCCGGTTATAATGGTTTTTGGGTGTGTTATTTTTTGGTTAATCCGCCCAAAACCCATACGGGTATCATAAGCACCAAACACAATACGGCTCACCTGGAACCAGTATAAGGCCCCGGCACACATTACGCAGGGTTCAAGCGTTACATAAAGTGTACAGTCCTGCAAGTATTTGCCGCCTATATGGTTTGCCGCTGCGGTAAGCGCCTGCATTTCGGCATGCGCCGATACATCACTTAGTCGCTCGGTAAGGTTATGCCCACGGCCAATGATCTTTCCTTTACAAACCACTATGGCACCTATCGGGATCTCATCCTCGGCCAAAGCTAATTTGGCTTCGCGGATGGCCTCGTTCATAAAAAAATCATCGGGCGAAATAGCTGGCTCATCGCCAAAGTTTATATACCTCATTATATCAATTTACTGCCGTTTGGAACGGGCTTTTCTACTGCTGCTAAAATAATATCACCATTATCATCGGCAAAACCAGTAAGTAAAAACTCAGACATGAAATTAGCAATTTGCTTTGCCGGGAAATTAATTACGCCAATAATCTGCCTGCCCGGCAGCTCATCCTTTGTATAATGTTTGGTGATTTGGGCGCTCGTCCATTTAATGCCAAGAGGGCCAAAGTCCACTTTAACTTTATATGCTGGCTTACGGGCCTGCGGAAAATCTGAAACTTCGAGTATGGTGCCCGCACGGAGTTCAACTTTTTCGAAATCGGGCCAGGTAATGGTTTCCATGCTGCAAAGTTATAAACCTGCTGCAAATCACATCCTTTGGATTAATTTTTTATTTTTGACACCTATCCTAATTAAAATCCCGTAAAAGGGGTTATACATAAAACATGAAGAAGTATTTTTTACTATTGAGTTTATTGGTTATCGGCATTTCATCGTGCCAAAGAAGTCCGGTTGATGCCGTAAAACAGGCAACAACTGACGATGCGTTGATAAAAGCCTATATAACCGCTAATAAAATTACGGCTATAAAAGATCCCTCGGGATTATATTATGCGGTAGTATCTACCGGCAAGGGCGCTTATCCAACTGTAAAATCAACGGTAAATGTAACTTATACCGGCAAATTGCTAAACGGATCGGTGTTTGCTCCAACATCGGCGCTTTCATCCCCCTTGGATTCATTTATACAGGGCTGGCAGGTTGGCGTAACACACATTAATCCCGGTGGAACCGTTCTTTTATTAATTCCTTCGGCCATGGGTTATGGAGAATCATCGCCGGCTGCTACCATCCCGGCTAATGCTGTTTTGGCGTTTACTATTAAGCTTACTGGTTTTACCAAATAATTTTGGCTTCAATATTTTGGGCATCAACACAATAAAAAATAAAGTACTTCAATAAAGCGTCAATTATTTTTATATTCGATGAAAATAGATGGTTTAAAATTAATTTTGAGCCTAACTTTAACGATATATTGTTGTTTAATTGCCGATAGGGCTTCCTGCCTGTATTTATTGCCATAAATTATGAGGAAAAGTATTTTAATAATATCGGTTTTTAACTTGTTTATACTATGCTTGGGCAGCCAAAGCAGCTATGCGCTAACGGCTAACAAACAAACCAGATACAAGTATAATAACATTGTTTTACCAGCAGATACGGTGCTTCCGGCTGATATTATGGATGTTATAAAAAAGGCAGTTTATTCGCTCAATAAATTTGATGTGGACGACATAGCCAACCTGTATACCCCCAATGCCCTTATTGCCGACGACGAGCCGCCATACTCATGGAACGGGCCAACAGCCGGGGTGCAATGGGTATATGCAGTAGAGCAGGCTTGTAAGGATAATAAAATAACCAGGTTTAAAGGATCAATTGAAGCGATAAAAGTTTTTCAGCAAAATGCAGATAACGTTTATGTGGTTGTGCCGGTAACTTATACCGGTAATTTACCCGGACAAGGCAGCTTTTCGGCAAAAGGCGCTTTTACTTTTGTATTAAGGATGACTAATGGTAAATGGATGATCAAAAGCCAGGTTTGGACATCAAAAAAAGCAACATAATATTTTGAGCACGCCGCAAATTATTGCCGTTTATTTTATTCTGTAAGGTCAATTGCGGTACATAAACTATTCTTCTTGTCTAATCTTCTTTTTATTTGCAGCAAAAATCAATGGCGCAGCCCAACTGCCGAATTGTTGTTTAAAAATCATACCGTTCACCAGGCGCGCTCGGCTGGAACAAGCAGTAAAGCCAGAATCAAAGTAAATGAAAAATTACTACTATGGGCCGATGCTATATTTGTAATGGAGCGAAAGCATAAACAATTACTGGGGCAACGTTTTCCATCTGCTATAGCGGATAAAAAATTAACAGTAATGGATATTGAAGATAATTACGGCTTTAATGATGTTGAGCTAATTGCTATAATGAAAAAAGCCCTTAATGATTATTTGTAATCACCAAGGGCTTTTTAAATATCTATTGTTTGCTTATATGCTCAATCTGCCTTCGGTTGAATCAGTTGAAGTTAACTGACCTTCGGGAAGTGAATGATGTGGCTTAGTGGTGAATGGCGATTTCTTGGTGAATATGCCCAGGAAGATTAAAAGACCACCGATCAACAACTCAGGCCACCGGCCGTATGTTTTTGATGAAAATGTATATAACCATGGTGATACGGCTATTAAAAAACCTACTGCCACATCAATAGTTAAGTGCATTTGCATAGGAAACTTCTTGATTGCACCCATTTCATTATCAGCGAAAATAGCCATTATCAGTTGCAGCCATCCAAAGTACATTGGCATAAGGAATGCGGCACTTGAAACATGTACCAAATCAAATAACCAAGGCGACGCTATCATGGTTAAGGCAATAATATAATTTAAAACTCCGTAAAATGCTGTTGAAATGAATGGTTTCATTTTTTGCGAATTAATTTTTGATCTTTTATTTAATAAATACCTTTTGCCGGCATTTGTTTTCAAAGGTATAAATTTTGAATTTATTGCGGCAGATTTCTTTATAAATATTCGTAAAAGCGGGTAAATATTTTTTAAGGGCCAACGCTAAACACAGTAATATTCTTGCGATTGATTATTAAAGCTTACCTTTAATACATTCCGCTATAAATTCATTTAGAATTTATAGATCTACAATTTTAAATAACTCCATTCAGCTAAACTATCCGGCTTTTCTTTATACATCTGCAATATCAGATTTATATCCATATCGCTCAATGCTGATAGATCCTTAAATCAAAAAATCAAAAACAATGAGTAAAGACAGGCAAGCAGTAAAAGAGAAGAAAAAGGTTGCTAATCCACTTTCAAAAAAAGCGCCATCCGATTACCAGTCCGGAAAGAAAGATTCGGTGAAACCTATTATTGAAAAGAAAAAATAATGGCAGGTAAATCAGTAGAATCACAAGCCAGGGAGTACCTTTATGATGTTAAAAACTGCGCAAGCGAGTTTGGCCAAAGCACATTAGACGGCTGGGAATTTAGTTTGGTTACCGACGTTGAGAAAACAAAAATAGAAAAGAACTATTACCCCACCGTGGCAGCGCATCCTGCCCAGGAGGCTTTGCTTGAATTGTTCAGGCTGGTAAAATCAAAAGTGGTAGCGCCTTTAAGCACCGAGCATAATGGTTTTGATATGAATTCTATCACAAACAAAGATGTAACGTATATGATCGCATTTAATCCCAAAATGCATCGGTAGTAAAAAAGCTTAATCAGTGAGTTTATAGGTTGTATCCTAAGGGATTTAGACTCATAAACTTGCTGCTTAAAGTTCCTTTTTCTTTACAATTTTTGATGCAATAAACGAGAAAAGACCAAGAATAAGGCCTGATAAAGCTCCGAAAACAGGCCCTGTTAAAGCCATTAATAAACGCGGATGAATGGTAAATGCCGGAGACATATTCTTGCTCATGGCTGCCATATCCGGATGGTGTAACATATAGCTTTTATAAAACATAATATGAAATGCTGTTATCCACACACAGTTTACCATGCTTACCAAAAAGCCCGTTAAAAAGTAACTGTGTTCGCAAGCTTTAGCTATAACAAACGCACAAAAAACAAATATCACCAGCCAAAAAACAGGTTCAATTTTTTGTGGGATCAGCGTTATAGTGCCGAAAGCCATTATGAGCCCGAAGAGCGACAATTGAAAAATAAGTTTCCAGTTCATGTGCGATAGGATTTTTATATAAATGTAGAAATTTAGCTGACAAAACTATACAGCATGAATAAAGCAGAAACAACGCAGGCTGACTTAATTTAAAGTTTCTTTTTTAAAGTAATAAAAACAATTCCGTTTGCCACTGCCCTGGGGCCATATAAGGATGTAGTAGCTTTATCCTTTATCACCACTAAACTTTGAATATCATTTTGATTAACATCGGTAATGTTATCAATAACTTTCCCTTCGAGTACATAAACAGCGTTGGCGGGGATAGGGTCGGTTTTTAAGTGATATTGAAAGGGAGTTTTAGCACTATCCCCTTTTTGAATGTTATTTATGGTCGGGGTAATAAGAATATTTGAGATGTTTTTGTTATCATCAACCTGTTTAATAGGTTTTACATCGTCCAACAAAGTAAATGCTATTGGTACGCTATAGGCTACCCTTACGCTGTGCCCGTTTTGATTGCCCGGAACCCAATTGGGCGATAATTTTAACACTCGGATAGCTTCCTTGTTAATATCATTATCAATTCCGCGTACTACATCAATATGGCTTAATGAGCCATCGCGTTCCACAATAAAACTAATAATTACTTTGCCCTGGTTGCCTTTTTCGCGACTTATTATAGGATATCTGATATTTTTACCCAGAAAATTGCTGAAGGCCTGCAAACCATCCGGGAAAACAGGAACTTGCTCAACAGCAGTAAACACCGGGTTGCTGTCTTCGATTGAGGAGATCACAGCAGCAGCCACAGGTTTTGTGATGATATTTTTATCTATTGTTTTATTGGTAACTTCAGTTAGATCAACGTCGTTAGTTTTTATCTCAGCCGCATCAGAAACGGCAGGCGTTAAAAATACCTGCTCAGCTTTTTTACTAAATAGCCTTACCGGTTTACTGTTATTTACCGTTGCTGATGATAAAACAAGCATCAACACAAATAATGGGGCCGATAGGCCATACTTAACAAGCGCCACCGCCCGCGAATTTGTTTTTTGAAGCATCTTAATCCTTTTCTTTAACAGGGTTTGATTAAAGAATGGATTTACCAACCCGCTGGCCGAGGTGTTAAATGTTTGGCTTAGCAATAATAGTGCATAGGCTTGTTTGCTGGTAACGGCTTTTAGGGCTTGCCTGTCGGCTATAAACTCATGGATATGTTTAAATGCCAGGCGATACATATAAACTACCGGGTTAAACCAGTTGATTATTAAAACGGCTTCGATCAGCAAAATATCAGCCGAGTGCCATTGGTTTGCATGCACGTTTTCGTGGGCTGCTATTACCTGGTTATTTTCCAGTTCATAACCCAGCCGTATTTTTTTAAAAAAAGAAAATGCTGCTGTAGCCTGTGGCTGATTGAATATTTTTTTTAGAATAATAAGCTTCTGGGTAAACCTGCAAACAAAAAGCGCTATGCCGGCCAGGTATATAAATATTGCCACTTGCCCCAGGGTAATGTGCGTGTGTTCAATAGGTTTAAACTGATAAAACATTACCGGGCTGGTGTATATGGTATACTTTACCTTTTGTGTAATGAATAAATTTTTTACCCAGTTTGATTGGATGAGCGGAATAAAAAAAGATAACAATGTTCCGGCTACAAGGTATAGCCGGTTAAGCTGGAAAAAAGTTTCGCGGCTGAGCAATATAACGTAAAAGCCATAAAACAATAGCAGGTAAATATTTACCAGTATTAAATATTGCCACCAGGTCATGTTTATTTTTCTTTAAGTTGCTCAATCAGCTTCATGATCTCGTCGGCTTCTTTTAAATCAATTTTTTCCTTTTTCACAAAGTACGAGAACATTCTTTTTACCGAATTATCAAAATACCCATTCATCAGCTTATCTGTTGCAAAGTTCTGATACTGATCTTTGCTTACTACGGGGTGATATTCGTGGCTTTTACCATAAGCAGTATGCCCAACAAAGCCCTTTGTTTCTAATATTCTTATAATGGTTGATACCGTATTGTAAGCTGGCTTGGGTTCGGGTAAAACATCAATAACATCTTTTACGTAGCCTTTTTGTAGCTGCCATAATACCTGCATAATTTGCTCTTCGGCGCGGGTAAGCTCTTTAATTTCCATAATAAAATCTATTTATTCGGGTGAATAGAACGGTATCTAATTGATTGAATCTGGTTGGCAATTAATGTACTGGTAATCAGCCAGTAAACAATTCCATTAAGCGTACTTATAATTAGTTAAATCTAAGATAAAAGATATATTTTAAATTCGCAACTAATATATTAGTTTTTTATGCACTTGCTATTCCTTCTATTATTTTTGTAGCTTTCCCTAATAAACCACCCAATGACGATAACTTTTCATGGCGCTGCCCGTAACGTAACCGGCAGCAAACACTTACTACGGCTAAATGATGGAACCGGCATTTTGCTGGATTGCGGAATGTTTCAGGGTATGGGCGAGCATACCGAGGATTTGAATGAGCATTTTGGCTTTAATCCCGAAAAGGTTAACTACCTGATCCTGTCGCACGCGCATATTGATCATTGCGGCTTGATACCTCGGCTGGTGGCCGAGGGGTTTAAGGGCACAATATTTTGCACGCCACCAACCTTCGACCTTGTGAAGATCCTTTTAATGGACTCGGCCCGCATACAAACACAGGATACCGAATACAGTAACAAGCATCGCCGCAAAAACAACCTGCCTCCATTGAGCGCTTTATATACTGAAGAGCAGGTGGAGCAATCTTTCGGTTTGTTTAAAATGGTTGATTACCACCAGGAATATACCATAAACCCGTCAGTGAAGTTTCATTTTACTGATGCCGGGCATTTGGTTGGCAGTGCTGCTGTGCATTTGGCGGTTACGGAAAACGGACAAGCAATCCATATAACCTTTAGTGGTGATGTTGGCCGATATGGCGATATGCTGCTAAAAAGCCCGCAAACATTTCCACAGGCCGATTATATTTTACTTGAATCAACCTATGGCGACTCGCTGCATAAGGATATCGGTCCCATTGAGGATAAACTGCTTGAGGTTATTCAGCATACATGCCTCAATAATAAAGGGAAAGTTATTATACCCGCATTCAGCGTTGGCCGTACGCAGGAAATATTGTACGCTTTAAATGCACTCGAACTAAAAGGTATATTACCTGATCTGCATTATTATGTTGATAGCCCGCTGTCTGAAAAGGCTACTCATGTATTAATGGATCATCCGGAGGTTTATAATAAAGCGGTGACGGAAGTTTTAAAGATTGACGATAATCCATTCGGCTTTAAAGGCTTGCATTTTGTGGAATCAACGGAGGAATCCATCGCATTAAATAATGATCATACGCCTTGCGTAATTATTTCATCATCGGGCATGGCCGAAGCGGGGCGGGTAAAACATCATATCAAAAATAACATCGGTAACAGTAATTGCACTATTTTAATGGTGGGCTATTGCGAGCCGAGCTCGTTGGGCGGGCACCTGCTGAGGGGCGATCATGAGGTTTTTATTTTTGGCGAAAAATATGAGGTAAAAGCCGAAGTGCAATCTATTAAATCAATGAGCGCACATGGCGATTACGAAGATTTGCTGCATTTTATTGCCAACCAGGATGCGAATAAGGTAAAGAAGATATTTTTGGTCCATGGGGAATACGATGTTCAGCAGCATTTTAGGGAAAAGATACTTGCCAGGGGATTTGGCACAGTAGAGATCCCTTATCAGCATCAAAAAATTGAGTTAGACAGCTGAAACAAAATTTGGAAAAATTTCTTTTATTTGTAGAAAATTTTCTATATTTGGGTTAGGAAGAAAATTTAATACAATGGCTGCCAAAAAGATTACCACAAAAGCAAGCAAAATTGAAATAAAGCAATTTCCACTTAAAAAAGGAGAAGTGCGCGATGCGGAAGGGCATGTTATTTATAACCCTGATGCTGTGAGTACAGTTTCGTATGCTGCTGATTTGGAAGTAGTATACGGGTATAAACCATTTTATACCGATGATATCAGCTTGTTGGCCCAATCAAAAAAGGGGCTTAGGGCTAATGCCGCACTTGATTTTCTTTCGTTATCGGGTTTTACCCAGGATGAGTTTCAGGAAACCTTTAAAACAACTGTTAAAACAATACAAAACCACGTTACCCGCGAGCTAACACTAGATGCCGCCCTTAGCGAAAAGCTGCTTAAATCATTTGCCTTATTTGATAAGGGGATTGAAATATTTGGCTCGGCAAATGGCTTTCACCGGTGGCTCAACGCACCGGCTTATGGGCTTGGTGATCAATTGCCGTTTACCCTAATGGATACCATTACCGGTATTCAACTCATCGAAGAAGAGCTAATCAGGATTGAATTTGGTGATCTGGCCTGAGCATGTTAATATACCGGATAACGCTTACCAAATTTGCGGGCAAACTAATTGCCTCGGGCAGGGCCGCACGCTGGAATCCTAATGATGTGGAAATGATTTACACTGCATCGTCGCGCTCGTTGGCCTGCCTTGAAAATGTTGTTCACCGCAGCCAGGCGGGCTTAAATGGCTTATTTACCGTAATGACCATTGAATGCCCCGATCAGCTTAAAATAAAAACCATCCATTTAAAAGATCTAAACGATAACTGGCAGGACTTTAACCAGATGCGCATAACGCAAAAAATAGGCGCCAACTGGATAAGTGAAAACGAAACAGCCATATTGCAGGTGCCTTCGTCAATTATAGACGAAGAGGTTAATTATCTGCTTAACCCGGCACATAAAGATTTTAACCAGATAAGGATAATTAGCAACCAGCCTTTTGTTTTTGATAAAAGGATAAAACAGTAATTTGATTAAACAAACCCATGCTTTAACAAAAATGGGTTAACTGATTATCATTTTAAAGTATATTTGATTAATGAATTCGTATCGATTAGATAGAACCGCTTTTAAAGCACGAACGGCAGCAGAGGCTTCAAATCATGCCGCTTATTATAAAAAGCTTACATGGCAGGAACGGTTACGGATTGCTAATTATTTAAACAGCGTTGCCTATAATTACCCGGAAAATGAACCTCCCCGGATGGATAAAACTGTTTTTAGCGCAAGAGGGCGTAAATAAAATGGGGAATATCTTTAACGAAGATTTCAGGGATTTTCTCCATCAGTTAAATAAATCATGTAAAATATATTCTTGTTGGTGGCTACTCGGTAATACTTCATGGATATTCAAGAACAACCGGCGACATGGATATCTGGGTTGAACGAAGTTCCGAAAATTACGCCAAAATTGAAAGCGCGTTTTTTGATTTCGGCATGCCTGTTTTTGATATGACGGAGGAAAACTTCTTAACACATCCTGAATGGGAGGTATTTACCTTTGGGACTCCTCCTTCTTCTATCGATTTAATGATTAAAGTAAAAGGACTTAATTTTGATGAATGTTATGATAATGCTGTATTTTTTGAAGAAGACGGATTATTCATCAGAACCATTCATCTGAATAATTTAATCAACGCAAAAAAAGCATCCGAGCGTTCAAAAGATTTAAATGATTTAGAAAATTTAAACCCTTAATTACCCTTCATACCTAATCAACAAGCAATTTATACCCCCGGCCGTGTACGTTAATGATCTCCACGTTAGGATCATCTTTCAGATACTTACGGATCTTACTTAAAAAAACGTCCATACTGCGGCCATTAAAGTAATTATCATCGTGCCATATATTAAGCAATGCTTCTTCGCGGGTAAGCACTTCGTTTTTGCGCAGGCAAAGCAAGCGCAGCAGCTCAGCTTCTTTGGTTGATAGCTTTTGCTGTAAGTCTCCGTTGGTGATTAGTTGTGAAGTATAATCAAAAACATATTTGCCAACTTTAAATGTAGTTTGTTTTTCTTCCTCTACTTTATCGGCATTGTTAGCCCTTTTTAGCAGGGCATTTATGCGCAGCAATAATTCTTCGATACGGAAAGGTTTGGTGATATAATCATCGCCGCCCAAATTAAAGGCAAGGGTTTTGTCCTCAATCATTCCTTTGGCTGTGGCAAAAATAATGGGTACATGACTGTTAATTTTCCTGATCTCCTTACCCAGTGTAAAGCCATCTTTTTTTGGCATCATTACGTCAAGTATCAGCAAATCATAGTTTTGTTTGGTAAAGGTGCGCAAGCCTTCTTCGCCGTCTTTGCATAAAATCACGTCAAATTTGCCTTTTAGTTGCAGGTAATCCTGTAAAAGCAAGCCTAAGTTCGGATCATCTTCAACCAGTAATATTTTCTTCATATTGTTTTATAGTCCGAAAGTCCGAAAAGCCGGCAGGTCCGAAAGTGATTTTTAATTATTTGTGATTTATATCCCGGCCCGCCAATTAACGCGCCTGGTATTAAATTATTTTAGGCTAACTGGAACTTCAACTCAAATTCAGACCCTTTTTCTTTTTCCGATCGTACACTTATCATTCCATTAAGCCTTTTTACTACAGTGTTAACATAGCTTAAACCCAATCCAAAACCTTTAACATCGTGCAGGTTGCCGGTTGGTATGCGATAAAATTGTTCAAATATTTTTGTTTGCTGATCGCGGCTCATGCCAATGCCTTTATCAGCTACTCTGATCACCACCTGCCCATTTTTATTTAATGTGCTTATGGTAATATCAGGGTCGTTGGTGCTGTATTTAATGGCATTATCAATGAGGTTGTATATCACGTTCGAAAAATGCAGCTCATCAGCACTTATAATGGCATTTTCGGCATCAAGCTGCAAGGTGGTTGTGGCATTGCATTTTTGGAGCTTTAGCGTCATGCTGTCAATAACCACGGCTATCATTTCGTTAACATCCAATGGCTTTCTTTCCAGCTTAAAATCGTTCTTTTCTATGCGGGCAATATTTAAAACACGTTCAATATGGCTACCCAAACGTTCATTTTCTTCGTAAATAATATTGGCAAGTCGTGCTACCCGGCTTCTGTCTTGCGCAATTTCATTATCCTTTAAAGCCTCGCTGGCAATCATAATGGTTGATACAGGAGTTTTAAACTCATGTGTCATATTATTAATAAAATCGGTTTTCATTTCGGCTACCTTTTTTTGTTTAAGTATCGAAAAAATGGTGTACCCGAAACATAATACCAGTATAAACAGCAAGCCGCCGGTAGTTGCCATAGTGGCGGTCATCCTGTTTAAAATGAGCGTATTTTTTTGCGGAAAAGCAAGTCTGATCAATCCCGGATCATTGATTACATCGGTACCAAATATAGGGGTTTGATAGGTTGTAATGTTATTAAAAGACGGTGTTTGGCCGGTAACGTCATTCGCTTTCGAGAAGATCAGCGAATCGCTGTTGGCGGTACTTACCTCGTAGCTAAATGGCAGGTTTATGCCTTTATTATGCAACTCAAATCTAAGCAAGGTGTCAATCCAAAAGGGATCGAGGCGCATTTTCAGCGGCTCGCCATATTTTCCGTATTCTTCGGCTAAGTTTTCTATTACCGTTGATTTGCCTTGAGCCGTATTCTCCAGCGAATCATTTTCCAACAGTTTTTTAATCTCTTTTAAGCGGCGTTCTTTTAATTTCCGGTCCTGTTCGTGCTGCCATTGTGTATTGATATGCGGTATAGAAATTACCTGTTTGCCAAACTGAGGGTCGCTATAGGTATAGCGCAAAGTATCGTATTTATGCAGCTTCTGGTTTTTTTTGAGCCCTGGTGTTGGGTCGCGCACTAACACAGGGGTAACCCTTTCGTGCACATCGCCAAACTCGTCGGTATATTCTTCCAGGTGGAGTTGCAGGTTTACAGTACCGCCTTGCATAAGGCCGGCAATTTCATCATCCATTTGTTTGTGCATTATCATGCGCCGCAAACTATCGCGTAATAAGGCTATTTTTTTTTCGCGATAGGTGAGCCGTCTTTTTGTAATGCTTTTAGTAACGGTAACATTGCCTTTGTCGGCGACTGTCGGGTTTTCTTTGCCGGTCCATTCGTTTTGATTGGCCAAATTGCGCCGTGCCTTTACATTTAAAAAATTTTGTGCATCGCGTTTGGTTACTTTGGCTACCACATTATTTAAGGCCTCGTTAACCGAGCGGTCAAAAAGTTCGGATTGCATTTCATAAGATTGCCTTAAAAAGTATAATTGCATAGCAATTACACCTATAAGTGCAAAACTCATTAAGCCTATTATCAATGCAATGCTTCGTTTCTTCATCCTTAAAAAACAAAATTATTTTAAATAACCGGACATATATTGCTTTTAACAATTTTTAACAATTAAATATCGTTATTTAACAACTTGAAATATAGTAGTTTGCTATTTTTGATAGACAAATAAATTATATTAATTTATGCTGATGCAAACAATAATAGCCTGAGCATTAAGTTTAACTAAAATATAAAATTACCCCACATGAAAAAGTTTTCAGTAAAACCAGGTTTCGAATTCGTCTTTTCTCTTAGTTTAATTGTAGTGCTTGGCTTGCCGCCTATGCTGCTGGCGCAAACCAAAAAAGACATGGAAATAAAGATTGAGAACGGCGACACAACCATTAACGGCAAAAATATTAAAGAACTTTCGGCAACAGATAAGCAGGAAGCGCTAATGAACATAAGTCATTTAGATCAATTGCCCGATAATCGCAAAAAAGGTGATGATGTGCGCACGCTACGTACTTATTCGTTTAAACAGATGGATAGTGTTGACGGTAAATCCAACCACTTTGAATTCCACAGTAAAAAGGATTTTGAGCCAATGTTTAACAGGCCGGGGCGATTAGAACGCAGAAACACCCAGGAGTTTAACTATGTAAATATAGATAATGAAGGCATAAGCACCCATGTAAGGTTCCATGTATCCGAAATTTCAAACGATGACCTTAAAAAGCTGCCTTATGTTGAAGGTGGTAAGTTTGATTTAACCGATCTTAATTTACTGCCCGAGTTTACTACAGGCAAAACCCTGCTGATGTTTACCTTACCTGCAAAAACGGTTGCCGAGGTTAAGCTAACCGATAGCGAAGGCAAGGTATTATGGACTGAAAAAACCACCACCGTCAGCTTTAGCAAAACCTTTGAGCTTGGTTTAAACGGTATTTATTACCTGCAGGTAAAACAAGGCCGCAACGTTGCCGTTAAAAAAATAATGAAAGAGGAGTAATTCAGTTTGTAGTAGGCAGTTTGCAGCTGTTTGATTAAAAATGCAAGCTGTAGAAAAAATTAAAAGCCCTTTATCAATTGGTTTGATAAAGGGCTTTTTTTAATGTCTGAGTTTTTTTACTGTAAACAACACACAATTAACTGCAAACGGTCAACTGTTCACTGCAAACCGATTTAGAAAGGAAGATCATCCTCGTCAGGAGTTGAGCTGATGTCGGCAGGTGGAGCATATTCAGGTGTTGCGCTTGCACCGGCACCGGCCAATACATTCACTTTCCATAGCTGTAATGAGTTAAAATAGCTTTTTTTACCGGCTTTATCAGTCCATGGTCTTCCTTTTAAGTTGAAGAACACTTCAATGTCATCACCAACCTTCAGGTTGTCTAATAAATTGCAACGATCTTGTATGGCTTCAAATTTTAAATATTCCGGATATTGCGGATTTTCAATATATTCAAGTATCAATTCCCTTTTCTTAAGTGACTCAGTAACCTGCACGGTTGGTGCCACTTCATGTACTTTACCCTTGATTTCCATAGTTTCAAAAAATTAAAAATGTAAAGTTAATAGATAAGAAATGAAATCGGGCGTATTTAATTCATAAATTCGCACAATATCATGCAAGTTTTCCACACCGAGAGTAAAATTATAATAACCTGTAACAAAAGGTTATCACCCTATCTTCAGCAGGAAGTTGAGGAACTGGGTTTTAAACCAACCCGAGTGTTTCCAACCGGAGTTGAGCTTTTGGGCACCGTTACCGACACCATCGCGCTAAATCTTAATTTGCGCTGCGCAAGTCAGGTTTTATATTTATTAAAAAGCTTTAAGGCCGATGACCCACAACAGCTATATGACAACCTGGTTGAAATTGAATGGGAAAATTATATCGATTTTTCGGGATATTTTTCTGTATCGTCAAACGTAAACAACGAACATATCCTTACCCCACTTTATGCCAACGTAAAGGTTAAAGATGCTATTGTTGACAGGATAAAGTCAGTAAAAGGGATAAGGCCAAATTCTGGTGCCGAAGCAAATAAAACAGTGATCCATTTATATTGGCAGGATAGTGATGCCGATATTTTTATAGATACATCAGGCGAAACACTGGCAAAGCACAGTTATCGTAAAATTCCGGGTAAGGCTCCTATGCTGGAGGCCTTGGCGGCATCAACCGTGATGGCTACAAACTGGGATAGGAAGAGTACTTTTATTAACCCGATGTGCGGCTCTGGTACTTTGGCTATTGAGGCCGCCCTGCTGGCAACTGACAAATGCCCCGGCCTTTTTAGGATGAACTATGGCTTTATGCACGTTATGGGTTACGATGAAACCGTGTTTTTTACCGAAAGGCGAAAACTAAAGGATAAGGCCAAAAAAGAAACGGGCTTTAAGATCATCGCTACAGACCTATCGGCGGATGCGGTTGACATCGCCGAAAAAAATGCAAAAACTGCCGGCGTAGATCATTTAATTGATTTTAGCGTTTGTGATTTTGCAGATACGCCGGTGCCCGAAGAGCCCGGAGTAATAATGTTTAATCCCGAATATGGTGAACGCTTGGGTGTGCATACCAAACTTGAAGCCACTTACAAACGTATTGGCGATTTTATGAAAAAGGATTGCCTGGGTTACAGGGGATATATTTTTACCGGCAACCCCGACCTGGCAAAAAAAATAGGCCTGCGGGCCGACCGCAAAGTTGAGTTTTATAATGGTAAACTGGATTGCCGCCTGCTTGAATATGAGCTTTACGAAGGTAGCAAAAGAGAACCGAGAGAATAAACTGCTTATAGGTATATGATTCTTGAGTAGCCTAAGGTCATGGCGTCCGCCAGAGGCCGGAATGCGGCTTGCTTGGTATACACTTTGCAAGTGGGGTGCTGATCTGCCGTTGTGTAGACAGTATGACATTAAACGTTTGAGGTACTTAATTGTATGTATATGATCCAACGTTTGTTGGAATTTGATAGTATTTGATAAATCTGTAAACCGGCACACTGCTTTGCCAATTGTCTTTAAAATGAAAAAGATCTTATTATCTGTAGCTGTTATTTTATTTTCTGTTGCCTGTATGGCACAAAAAAAATCAACATTCCCCTACAAAGGCGGGAAAGATTTAATGATTGCTTTTTTTAAGGACAGCTTAAAAGTTTCGCCGGAGATTATCCAAAAACAGCTTACCGGAACGGTAATATTTAAATTTTCGGCAGATGCCAAAGGCAACGTTACAAAAATAGTGATCTATTATGCTGATGATACCTCGCTGGTAGGGCCTGTAATTGATGTTTTAAAGAAAAGCAACCACAACTGGGCCATTCCGGATGATGAGAAATCGCATGATTTTATAATTCCGTTTTGCTACCGTTTTAATTTACCCGTTACCAATAAAAAATTAGCAGCTAAAGCTTTATATGATAGCTATAGTAGCCGCACACCAATTATTGCCGGCAATCAGATCCCGCTGGATATGGCAACCCTGCTGCCCGTTATTCAGATAAATTACGATATAAAGCAATAGGCATAAGCAATTCAATTTGATGCAACCGCTGTTTTCAAAATGGAAAAAGGGTCAATTCAAAATCACCGTAAAATTATCCATGTTGATATGGACGCATTTTACGCATCTGTTGAGCAGCGCGACAACCCGGAATACCGCGGTAAACCATTGGTAGTAGGCGGGTTACCCCAGGGGCGCGGCGGCGTTGTTGCCACGGCCAGTTATGAAGCACGAAAATTTGGCATCCGCTCGGCAATGTCATCCAAACAGGCACTACAGCTTTGTCCGCATGCCTTATTTGTGAGGCCGCGTTTTGCAGCTTATAAAGAGGCTTCACAAAAAATACGCGAAATATTTAGCCGTTATACCGATTTAATTGAGCCGCTGTCGCTTGATGAAGCCTATTTGGATGTTACCAATGACAAACTTAATATAGGCTCGGCAATTGAAATAGCCCAGCAAATTAAACAGGCCATAAAGGACGAACTACAGCTAACCGCTTCGGCAGGCGTTTCTATCAATAAATTTGTGGCCAAAATTGCCTCGGATATGAATAAGCCCGATGGGTTAAAATTCATTGGCCCGTCGGCTATTGAGGCTTTTATGGAGAAACTGCCTGTTGAAAAGTTTTTTGGTGTAGGTAAAGTAACCGCCCAAAAAATGAAGAATATGGGCCTGCACACCGGCCTGGATTTAAAACAGCTTGCCGAAGATGAATTAACCAAACATTTTGGCAAAGTAGGCCGCTTTTATTACCTGATAGTGAGGGGCATTGACAACCGTGAGGTACAACCCCATCGCGAAACAAAATCATTAGCTGCCGAGGATACTTTCGCGTACGACTTAACCACGATTGAAGAAATGGAAGCCGAACTGGATAAAATTGCGCAAACCGTTTGTACCCGCCTGCAGCATTACCAGTTAAAAGGCCGTACGCTTACCCTTAAAATTAAATACAGCGATTTTAAACAGATCACCCGTAATCAATCATTTACCACAGGGTTTAATGATATCGAAACCATTTGTGCCACGGCCAAACGCTTGCTGGCCGCAACAAACCCCGAAGATCAAAGGATAAGGCTACTGGGCATTTCCCTCTCCAACTTTGGCGAAGTTGTGGTTAAACACAAGGATGATAAGCCAACAGATCAGTTAACGTTATTTGAATTCTGAAATTTTACATAATTGCCAAAACCTGAGGGTGTCATGGTGAGCCCGTAGAGCCAATTAAGATGGGTGTCATCCTGAGCTCCGTCGAACCACGCGGGCAAAGGCCTCTGCGCTCGTCCTTCCCCTCGATAAACTCCGGGCAGCTTTAGGGCTACCCATGACAAGTTATTGTGAATGTGTGTTTGAATAAGTAAAATAAGGGGCTACCCCGTAGGGGTAAAAGGTCGGTAGAAAAAAAGTCAAAAATAACAGCGTGCCATCGGTACGCTACCTGTACGCGGGCATGTTGCGTACCTATGGCACGCCAAACCATTTTGTATTGATATTTTCTACCGACCTTTTGCGCCGATGGCGCATCTTTTGTCATTTCACCTTCGGAGTCCAGCCGATTTTCTAACTCAGGATGATACTTCTTTTTCTGTTCTCGCAGGGTCTCTCCAAGAGGATCTTGCGTTGCATTGATACTTCCTTACCAAATTTTCACCCGCTTATCCGGATCAAGCCACATTTTATCGCCTTTTTTAATATGGAATGCATCGTAAAACTCAGGCACATCTGTAAACGGGCCGTTTACCCGCATAAAGCCGGGGGCATGCTCGTTGGTAAGTATCTGGCTTGATAGCGCTTCTTTTCTCTCCTGCCCAAGCCAACCTAACGCATAACCCAGAAAAAAGCGCTGCATCGGCGTTAGTCCGTTTATTGGTTTTCCTTCCTTGTATTGATCGGTCTTCTTAAAGGCATCTATGCCAATAACAATGCCGCCAAGGTCGGCAATGTTTTCGCCCTGGGTAGCTTTGCCGTTAACATGTAAGCCGTAAATGCTGTACCCATTAAACTGGTTAATAAGCACTTGCGCCCGTTGGGTAAATTTAACCGAATCCTGCGGTTGCCACCATGCCTTTAAATTTCCTTTTGCATCAAACTGCCGCCCCTGGTCGTCAAAGCCGTGGGTCATTTCGTGCCCAATGGTTGATGCAGCAGCATAACCGTAAACCACGGCATCGTCCAAATCATCATCCTTAACCCCCGGCACCTGGAATTGGGCCGCTGGCAGCACAATTTCGTTGTTTGATGGGTTATAATAAGCATTATAAGTTTGCGGCGTAATGTCCCATTCGGTACGATCAACCGGTTTGCCCAGTTTATTGGCCTCAAACCGGTGCCAAAAATTATTTGCCCGCATCACATTTAAAGCATACGGTCCACGGTTTATGGTTAACGACGAAAAATCTTTCCAATGATCGGGGTAGCCAACCTTTGGGGTTACTTTTGATAGTTTATCATAAGCCTTTTGCTTGGTTTGTTCGCTCATCCAATCCAGCTTTTCAATATGCTCTTTAAATGATGTGCGCATGGCTTCAACCAGGTTTACATAACGTTGTTTTGTTTTCTCGGGGAAATATTGTTTTACAAAAATCTGCCCTAATACTTCGCCCATTAAATCGTTTTCGGTATCCAGCACACGTTTCCAGCGGGGTAGCTGTGCTTTGTTACCGTTAAGTATGGTACCATAAAATCTAAAAATCTCGCCATCAACGGGTTTGTTGAGATAGGCGCCGAATGCCGTTATCAGATTTTTACGGAGGTAGTTTTTCCAATCGTTAATGCTGAATGTTTTTAGGGCCTTATTTAAGGCCCGGTAATATTCGGGCTGGCCAACAATTACAGTATCAACCTTCTTAAAATCCATTTTTTTAAATGCAGAGGCCCAATCAATATCAGGCGCTAACCGACTGAGTCTGGCTACCGGCATTTTGTTATAATTGTGGTAAGGGTCGCGAAGGTCTTCCAGTTTTCTGCAACTATCAGCCAAAAACTTTTCGAGTGTATATGTTTTTTTACTTGCGGCAATGGCATCGTCCCATTTTAAACCCCATAATTTATAAAGCGTAGGAATGTGTTTTTCCTGGTAATCGGTACGAATTTCGGCGCTGTGGGCATCAGTATTAAAATAGTAGTCTCTGTTTGGCAATCCTATCCCGCCCTGAAACAGGTGCAACACGTATTTGCTGCTGTTCTTTTCGTCCTGCTCAACGCCCAATGATAGGGGCGATTCAACGCCAATGGTTTCTAAATGGGCAAATTCATCAATCAGGCTGCTGATGTTATTAATCGAATCAATTTTATTAAACTCATCTTTAAGTGGCGCTAACCCTTGTTTTTCAATATCAAGGGTATCCATCCCGCTAAAATAAAAATCGCCTATTTTTTGTGTGTTGCTTCCATTGGGTGCATTTGCAGTTAAAGCATCTTCATTTATTTTTTTTAGCCGGTTGCGGATCTCCTCTTCAACCACATTGCCAATACCCCATGCGGCGTAAGCTGCCGGGATAGGGTTATGTTTGAGCCAGGTTCCGTTTGCGTAAGTAAAAAAATCGGCACCGGGTTTTACGGCGGTATCCAGATCTTTAAATATCACATCGTTTTGGGCGTAGCGTTTTGTATCATTTTTACAGGCATTAAGTAATAACACAAAAGCTATGGTACTTGCTAAAAGGCACCTGGTTGTATTCTTTTTTATCATTTGAATATTTTTATTGTAGATTATAAAATACAATTCATGTACAAAATAGAATACATGATTTTTCAAAAAGCCTCTTTTTATTAAATTTCACGAAAAGATGCTTGCGTTTGGCGAAATTTATTTAGCCGGATTTCCATTTTATTGACATAAATCTCTTCATTTTTAACTGGCTATTAAGTAAGTATGAATATATTTAAGACTATTTGAACGTGCGCGGAGCTATTTTTTTTACAGTTTGACTAATAAAACGTATTATTTTTAATAAGTCATTAACCTAATTAACTTACTTATAATCAGCACATAATTGTTTTATTATCACTCCTTTTTTGCCTGAATTATGTTAGTCAGGCCTAAAAATAAATATTTAATTTCAATTAATCTTTCGCTCATAAAATATTATGCATGCATAATATTTTATGATTATGCCTCAATATTCAATTTGTGGCGCAACATTTGTTATTATATCAATAGCCCTGCAAAATAATCTGTGAAAGAAATGATAAATCATCTACCTATGAAAAATCTTTGTTTTTGAATTCTCAGACGCCCAAGCTGAGGTTTTTTGTTCTTTGTTTTGGGTTTAATCAATAGTTTAAATTAATTAGGGGAAAGGGAGCTTCAAAAGAGCTCTCTTTTTTTTGCCAAATATTTTTTACTATGCATGCATAATATTATTTTTGAAATAGAAACGTAACCCTATGTATTTTGAACTAACAGAAGAACAGCTAATGATACGCCAGGCGGCGCGTGATTTTGCCCAAACGGAACTTAAACCGGGTGTAATTGAGCGCGACGAACATCAAAAATTTCCGGAAGAGCAAATTAAAAAATTAGGCGAGCTTGGTTTTTTAGGATTGATGGTATCGCCCGAATATGGCGGCAGCGGAATGGATACCATTTCGTACGTGCTGGCAATGGAAGAATTATCAAAAATTGATGCCTCGGCTTCGGTGGTGGTATCGGTAAATAATTCGCTGGTATGTTTCGGCCTCGAAAAATATGGAACCGAGGCACAGAAGCAAAAATACCTGGTGCCATTGGCCAAAGGCGAAAAAATAGGCGCTTTTTGCTTATCAGAACCCGAAGCAGGCTCTGATGCTACCTCACAAAAAACAACAGCCATTGATATGGGCGATCACTATTTGCTTAATGGCGTGAAAAACTGGATCACCAATGGCAGCTCGGCCTCTACCTACCTGGTAATGGCGCAAACTGATGCTTCAAAAAGGCACAATGGCATTAACACGCTGATTGTGGAGCGGGGCATGCCCGGTTTTACCATTGGGCCAAAAGAAAATAAAATGGGCATCCGCGGGTCTGACACGCATTCGCTGATGTTTACTGACGTTAAAGTACCCAAAGAAAACCGCATTGGCGACGAGGGTTTTGGTTTTAAGTTTGCCATGGCTACGCTGGATGGCGGGCGCATAGGCATAGCCTCACAAGCGCTGGGTATTGCGTCCGGCGCTTATGAGCTGGCGCTTAATTATGCTAAGGAACGTAAGGCTTTTGGCAAAACAATAGCCGACCTGCAGGCCACCCAGTTTAAACTGGCCGACATGGCTACCGAAATTGAAGCGGCCCGCCTTTTATGCATAAAAGCTGCATGGCTAAAAGACAAGGGCTTGCCCTACGCACAGGCCAGCGCAATGGCAAAGCTATATGCATCAGAAGTTGCTATGCGCACCACTATTGAAGCCGTGCAGATACACGGAGGATATGGCTTTGTAAAAGAGTTTCATGTTGAACGGCTAATGCGTGACGCTAAGATCACCCAGATATATGAGGGTACTTCTGAAATTCAGCGAATTGTAATATCACGTGAGGTATTAAAATAGCGCCCCTAAATTTTATAGATTTGAAGTTATTTATCAGATGTACTAATGAAACTTGTGCAGCTGATAAATAACTTCAACTAATACATCTATAATGAAATTAAAGGCTTCTTTAATAGCACTTGTACTTTTTTCTGCTACATCAATAGCATCGGCACAAAACAAACTTAAAACCGGGATCTGGCGCGGGGCTTTAACCACACAATCGGGACATATAACGCCTTTTAAGTTTGAGGTTAGCGATACCGCGGGCCGCCAGCAAATAACGGTGATTAATGGTACCGAGCATTTAAAGGTTACCGATGTAACGGTAAGCGGCGATTCGGTTTTTGTAACGATGCCGCTGTTTAATTCGGAATTCAGATTAAAATTAGATGGTGACAGCCTAAAGGGTGCCTGGATAAGGCATCTGGGCAATAAGGATTCGCAACTGGCATTTAGCGCTACGCCGAATACGAATTGGCGATTTTTTAAAAATACCGAAAGACCTGCTTTTGATATCAGTGGCAGCTGGGCAGCTGTTTTTGGCGACGGAACCCCCGGACGAGACGAACTGGTTGGCGAGTTCAAACAAACAGGCGCAAAACTTACCGGAACTTTTTTAAGCACCACCGGCGATTATCGTTATTTAGAAGGCATAGTATCCGGCAATCATTTATACCTTTCCTGCTTTGATGGCGGGCACGCTTTTTCTTTTAGTGCTAAGATCAATGACGATAAAACCATCACCGAAGGCGAATATTATTCGGGCCTTGCGGGTATGGACAACTGGACAGCTGTAAAGGATGCTAACGCTAAACTGCCCGATGCTTACTCACTTACGGCACTAAAGCCAGGTTACAAGAAAATTGATTTCAGTTTTAAAGATATTAACGGCAACACGGTTTCGTTAAGCGATGCCCGTTTTAAAAACAAAGTGGTAATTGTACAGATCTTAGGCTCGTGGTGCCCAAACTGCATGGACGAAACCAATTATATGGTAAGCAGCTATTACCCTAAATATCATGATAAAGGTGTAGAAGTAATTGGCCTGGCTTATGAACGTACTACAGACTTTGCAAAATCGCAAAAAACATTGCAGCAATTAAAAGCGCACTTTAATATTCCTTATCCATTGCTGATTACCGGCTACACCCCAAGCGGTGATGATCCACTGAAAAGCCTGCCGATGCTGGCCGAATTCAGAGGGTTCCCAACAACCATTATTATTGATAAAAAAGGTGATGTACGTAAAATACACACCGGCTTTAGCGGCCCCGGCACCGGCGAATACTACACTCAGTTTATTGATGAATTTCAAAAACTTACGGACGATTTGTTGAAGGAATAACAATTTCGGAGTTCGGATGTTCGATGTCGGATTTAAGAAGATACTCCTGCATAATGCCCAGGGCATCATTTATGTCGTTTGCGATAAGTTTAGTTTTTGGTTTGTTTTTTGTATAAGACTATAAAAAATAGCATAAGCGCAAAGCTTGAAACGAGAAAAAACGGAGATGTTGACAGGACGAATGTGCGACCAACTGAAGCTATTTGAAAATTTGGTAAGGGATAAAAAAATTGAAGAAGCATTTCGGCAGCCACTAAAATAGCAGCTAAAAGGGCAATAGTTTTCATTTTTTAATTAGGTTTATTAAAAGTAAAAATAATATTTAAACCTAATATAGCAATTATTAAACACTTATTTTAAGCGTAAAAGTGCTTATTAATAAATATTATTAATAACAAATTGCGTCAACAAAGAAAAAGATTGCAAGCCAAACCCTCGCCGCCTTTGTTGATGACAACAGCGACGGAAAAATAAATCCAAAATTGAACATCCGAAATCCGAAATCAAGCTCTCTCTTCCCAAATCATGCATAAATGCAAAATGGTATCAACCGCTTTTTGCATATCCTGTACCGATATCCACTCGTGCTTGCTGTGAAAGGCATGTTCGCCGGCGAAAATGTTTGGGCAGGGCAAGCCCATAAATGATAATCTGGAACCATCGGTACCGCCCCGTATGCTGCAAAGTTTGGCATTTAAGTCGGCACGTTTGATGGCTTCCATGCCGTACGCCACAATTTGCGGATGTTTATCAAGCATGCTTTTCATATTGCGGTATTGTGGCTTTACCTGCAACTCGTACGATGAGCCGGGAAACTGCTTTAATACGTCGTTAGCTATTTTACGGATGGAGTTGGCGTGATCGTTTAACTTATCGTCATCAAAGTCGCGGATAATAAAATCAATGCTGGCGTCTTCTACGTGCCCGGCAATACCTACCGGATGTACAAAGCCCTCCATACCTTCGGTACCTTCGGGCGATAAGTTGAAAGGCAACGCCGCAACAATTTGCCCGGCTATTTTTATGGCGCTCTCCATTTTGCCTTTTGCAAACCCGGGGTGGGCGCTAATGCCTTTTATTATAAGTTTTGCACCATCGGCGCTAAAGGTTTCATTTTCCATATTCCCGGCGCTTTCGCCGTCCATGGTATAACCGGCAAAGGCGCCCAATTTTTTTATGTCGACATGATCAACGCCGCGGCCAATCTCTTCATCGGGCGTAAACAGTATCCTTATATCGCCATGTTTTATTTCGGAATGATTAATAAGCTGATAACAGGCATCCATTATTTCGGCTACGCCGGCTTTGTTATCGGCGCCCAAAAGAGTGGTCCCGCTGGCGGTAATCAGGTCGTTACCGATCTGGTTTTCCAAATCGTGATGGTCTTTTAGCTTTATTATTTGAGCGGTATCATCTGGTAAAATAATATCAGCACCCTGGTAATTTTGGTGTACTATAGGTTTTACATTAGTGCCACTGCAATCGGGCGCGGTATCTACATGCGAGCAGAAACATATTACCGGTACATTTTTTTTTGAGGTATTGGACGGGATAGTTGCATAAACGTAGCCATGCTTATCTAAATGGGCATCAGCTATCCCAATGGCCAGTAATTCGGCCACCAACAGGTTACTCAGGTCCTTTTGCTTTGCTGTGGAGGGCACAGTATCCGACGCCGGATCAGATTGGGTATCAATAGTTACATATTTTAAAAAGCGTTGCGTAACGGTATATTTTAATAAATTAAAATGCATAATAATACTTAGGTTATGAGTAAAATTTATATTTTTGGAATGAGTTGGGATAATCCGGCACTAATTTCTGAATATTGATTAACATTTACCCTTGAAAAAATATATTTTGTTTTTTGTCGTAATCTTTACGGCAACCATTGTAAAAGCGCAAAGCGGTTACAATTATACTGAATGGGGATGGGGAGTAGAGGGCGGTAACACTCTTGGTTACACCAACGTTCAAAGGCAATATGAACATGGATTTATCGCTTTGGATGCTGTTTACAATTATGGCCCTTATTTACCCATAGTTGCAGAACTTCAAATCGGTCAGCTTTCAGGTGGCGGAACAACAGCAAATCTTGATCCTTTTGGCCGTCAGTATTCCAATAATTACAAAGCTTTAGTTTTTTATGCAGATGTTCACCTTGGCGCTGCTATTGATTACCAGGGCAGTTGGGTACTTGGCGTTTTAAAAAACTTTTACGTTGGCACAGGTTTTGGATTAATTTATAACGACACAAAAGTACAGCGCACCAACACAATTGCCGCCAACGGACCGCTTACTTATGTTTTTCCGGGTAAAAATAGCAGTGTTGACCCATTGATCCCTATGCGGGTGGGGTATGAATTTAAAATATTTGACGACTATAATGAGCCCAGCATGGCGATTGACATTGGATATGCCCAAAATTTTGCATTTGGCGAAGGTTTGGATGGTTATAACGATCCGCAATCAAAATTCAAAAACAACGCGTCTGACCAATACCGTCAAATACTTATTGGATTTAAATATTTCTTTGGTAACGTTGTATCGTACAATAAGCTGATAAGAGACCCAAGATAATAAATTGAATATTGAGGAGATTCGCGATTATTGCCTGCAAAAGCCGGGCGTAACCGAAGGCCTGCCCTTTGGTGAGGATACCCTTGTGTTTAAAGTTGGCGAAAAGCTTTTTTTGCTGATGAGCATCAGCAGCGGCGATAGATTCAATGTAAAATGCGACCCCGAACTGGCCGTTGAACTGCGCGAACAGTATACCGAAGTACAACCGGGCTATCACATGAATAAAAAACACTGGAACACTGTTTACACCAATGGCGCTCTAACGCAAAAACAGCTGTGCGATATGATTGATCACTCCTACAACCTGGTGTTGAACAGCCTTCCCAAAAAACTTCAGGAACAGATAAGGGATTTGTAGTTTGAAGATGCAAGAATCAAGAGTCAAGAGTCAAGAACCAAGAAAAAGGTGTTGACGCTTAATTATCTTAACTCTCGGCTCTTAATTACAGCTTCTTCCGTTCTTACCATTGGCTCTTGCATCTTGATTCTTGCCTCTTGGTTCCCATTTCGCCGCAGCCATTTGCTTAACTAAGCTGCATTAAATTATCTTTGCCAAAATTTTCTGCATGAAAAAAATCTATACGGCAATACTTATCAGTTTTATTTTTTGCCAGGCCAAAGCTCAGCTTACCCCGTTTGAATTAAGCAGCGATAAAAATTATACGGCCACTTATAGCCAGGTGATAGAATATTACCAGGGTTTAAGCAAGGCAAATCCGCAGATGAAGCTGTTTAATTATGGTACAACCGATGTGGGCAAGCCTTTAACACTGGTCGTACTGTCGCGCGATAAGGTATTTGATCCTGCGCTTATCAAAAAACAAAATAAAAGGGTACTGCTCATTAACAATGGCATCCATCCTGGCGAACCTGAGGGCATTGATGCCAGCATGATGCTTACCCGCGATCTGCTTAAAAAAGATGCCCTGCCTAAAAATGTGGTGCTTTGTTTTATAGCTGTTTATAATATTGATGGCTGCCTTAACCGCGGCGTTAGCCGGATCAATCAAAACGGGCCGCGTGCTTATGGTTTCAGGGGTAATTATCGTAATCTTGATTTAAATCGCGATTTTATTAAGGCTGATAGCAAAAATGCACTGGCTTTTGAAAAAATATTAAACACCTGGAACCCCGAAGTCTTTTTGGATAACCATACCAGCGATGGTGCCGACTATCAGTATGTAATGACGCTGATTGAAACTCAAAAGGACAAGCAAAACCCTATACTGGCCGCATATACTTCAAAAACGCTTTCGCCCTATATGTATAACCACATGAAGAAAAGCGGCTACGAGATGACCCCTTATGTGGAGAGTGAAGAAACAAGCCCCGACTCGGGCATTGTGAGCTTTTTAGAAACCCCACGATTTGCTACAGGCTATGCTTCGCAGCATAATATCATCAGTTATATTACCGAAACGCACATGTTAAAACCGTTTGATAAACGCGTGTACGCAACTTATGATTTTATGCAGGGGCTTATTGATATTTGCGAGCGCGATGCAAAGCTGATAGGCGAACTGAAACACCAGGCCGATGAGCAGGTGAGCCAGCAAAAAACATTTGCGCTAAACTGGGATGTTGATTTGAAGCATTATGATACGCTTATTTTTAAAGGCTATACCGCCGGACATAAACCAAGTGAAGTAAGCGGCCTGCCACGTTTGTATTACGACAGGAGCAAGCCTTATACCAAGCCTATTAAATACTACGATAATTATAAGGTTACCGAATCGGTAGATAAACCGTTTGCTTATATAATACCACAAGCCTGGGGAAAAATAATAGAGCTATATAAGTTGAATAATGTGGTGATGCACCGTTTAACACACGATACCACGTTAGATTTGCAGATGTATTACATTGGCGATTACCATACACCCGCGCGGCCTTATGAGGGCCATTACCTGCACAGCGAGGTAAAACTAAACCCGGTAAATATGAAGGTAAAATATTACGCAGGCGATTACGTGGTATATACCAACCAGCCGCTTAACCGTTATATTGTTGAAACGTTGGAGCCGCAGGGCGTCGATTCCTTTTTTGCATGGAATTTTTTCGATTCGATTTTAGGGGAGAAAGAATATTTTTCGGACTATGTTTTTGAGGATGTAGCTGCCGAGTTGCTGAAAAACGACCCCGCGCTGAAGAAAAAACTGGATACCGCAAAGCTGGATAACCCTAAGTTGGCCAATAGCGCCCAGGCGCAATTAAACTTTGTTTACCGCAATTCGCCTTACTTCGAAAAAACATATCTTCGCTACCCGGTGGGCAGGTTGCTTGCCAATACAAAACTCGATTTAAAATAATGGAACAATTGATGCTGGCCCCTGTGGCTTCGTTCATATTTGCAATAACTGTACTTACATCTATACTGGCTTTCTCAAATGATGAACTGTACAGCAGAACCATACTGCACCCCTACAGTGTTTCGCGCGGGTACCGTATTTATACCGTAATCACCAGCGGGCTAATTCATAACGATTGGATGCACTTGTTTTTTAACATGCTTTCGTTCTATTTCTTCGCCTTTCGGCTGGAACCAGCACTGGGGCACTGGCAATTTGGCCTGTTATACACTGCAAGTTTAATATTAAGCGATCTGCCAACTGTGTACAAGCATAAAAACGATGAATGGTACCATAGTTTAGGAGCATCAGGAGCGGTGAGCGCAGTTATTTTCAGCGCTATTTTGTTCAACCCCTTAGATAAAATGATGATAATGCCTATACCCATTGGTATACCGGCAGTATTATTTGGGGCCTTATATTTGATTTATTGCAACTATGCCTCAAAGCATGCGCAGGATAATGTTAATCACGATGCCCACTTATTTGGCGCTTTAAGCGGTTTGCTGATAACCATTGCCCTTAATCCGCATATTGTGAATAGCTTTTTAATTCAGCTTAGTGCGGGAGTTCAATCGTTGCTCCATTAATCAGGCTGCCATCGGCATTAAATAAAAAGCTCATTGGTTTTTCGGGATTCCTGATGATTTCTAACAGCAGGAATCCCCAATTTTTCCAAAAGCTTTCGAGTACCTGGCCAAAGGTTTTGCCAACCCAGTTGTCAAACAATGGTTTACTGCTCATGCCGCGAAGGGGCATGGACTCGATAAAAATATCATCGCCCACAGGCAAAATATTATACTCGGGCAAGCGGTTAAACAAATAGGCTGAATAGAATACCCGTCCGCAAAATTCTTCAAACTGTATGGGATGCAAAACCTCATTCTCAATTTTTTGGAGGATCTCTTTGTGATAAAATTTATTGGCGCCGTTATCCTGCAAACAAATAATCAGTCCGAAGTCTTTTATCCGCAACGAAAAAGTAAGCGTATTGATCTCATCGCGATAGCCAAACTCCTCTGGGTTATTATCAACCTTAAACAAAAACAAGCTGAAAGGTTTAAAATCCTCAAAAGTTATAGGCAGACTGAGCCCCTGCAGCATTAAATGCAGGTTGCTGAATTTATGGATGATGGATTGTGAAATATTAAACTCTTCGCCCTGGGCATGTTGCAGTTTTATGCCGCTTTGGATTTCGTTAAAAATAATGCCGTAAAGTAATTTGCCCGCCCATTGAAATAATTTTACTTCATCAAGATTTTTTACACCCTCGTACCCGATTTCAAATGCGGTTGCAATTTCGGCTTCCAATGGTTCCAGATAGGTTTCGTTTATGTGCGCCGCGCATGGGATTTTCAGATCTTTATAGGTTGCCATGCTTTCGTCCAGCAGTTTAAAAGGCTGGTCTTCCAGTTTGTAGCGGCTCATGAGCCATTGTGGAAATACCTGTATTTTTTCTTCCTCGGTTGTTAAAGCCTCGCCCGTTAAAAAACAGTTGCGGTTGCTGAAATTAAAAGCGGTAAACGGGGTATAAATTTGTTCGGGCATGGGCGCAAAGATAAGCATCATTTTCAGGCAGAAAATTTTAGCTTTGAATTTAACATGAAACTGACTTTTAAACCCTTTGAGCTGCTGCTAAAGCACACTTTTACCATCGCGAAGTTTTCGCGCACCTCAACGCCTGTAATGCTGATACAAATTGAGCACGAGGGCCATATTGGCTATGGCGAAGCTTCGATGGTGCCCTACATGGGCGAAAGCTTTGACAGCGCTACCGCTTTTTTGAACAAGGTAGATGCCGCGCAGTTTAAATATCCTTTTGATTTTGGATCGATCATCAATTACCTCGACGATATAGCCCCGGGCAACCCCGCCATAAAAGCCGGAATTGATATTGCCCTGCACGATCTGGATGGCAAGCTGCAAAATAAACCCTGCTGGCAGCTATTAGGCAGCGATCCTGCAAAAATGCCGGCTACCAGCTTTACCATCGGCATTGATACGCCCGAAGTGATCATCAAAAAAGTAAAAGAGAATCCCGATTGCAAGATTATTAAGGTAAAGCTGGGCAGAGACAGCGATAAAGAGCTGATAAAAACCATACGCAGCGTAACCGACCTGCCATTGTTTGTTGATGCCAACCAGGGCTGGACAGACCTTGAACAAAGCCTTGACCTCACCCACTGGCTGCACGAGCAAGGCGTATTATTAATTGAACAACCCATGCTAAAAACCGACATTGACAGCAACGCCTGGCTAACCGAGCGTAGTCCCATACCTATTATTGGCGATGAAGCTGTACAGCGTTTGCCCGATGTAGCGAAAGCTAAAGGCGTATACCATGGCATTAATATCAAACTAATGAAATCGGCGGGGATGTACGAGGCGCATCAGATGATACTAAAAGCCCGCGAATTGGATTTAAAACTAATGATAGGCTGCATGAGCGAAACCAGCTGTGCCACCCTGGCTGGCATTGCCCTTGCCCCACAATGCGATTGGGCTGACCTTGATGGTCCGTTTTTAACCAGTAATAATCCTTATCAATTACCAGAGTTTAAGCATGGGAAATGGGTATTAGGGAATGATGTGGGGTTGGGAATTAAATTTGAGGAGTAATTTTGGTGAATAGTGCTGATTTGTACTTGAGTATCTTTTTAAAAGAGTGGGGATGTCATGGTGAGCTTGTCGAACCACGAGTGCGAGGGACTACGCAGGCTATCTGAAACGAAAACATATTTAAATGAACCAATACTTTGTTTACATATTGCTTTGTAACGATAACTCCTATTACACGGGCATTACCAATGACCTTGAAACGCGTTTGGAGGACCACCAGAAAGGCAGAGATTTTAAAGCTTATACATTTAAAAGAAGGTCGGTAAAAATGGTATTTTATGAAGTGTTTAATGATGTAAACCAGGCAATAGCATTTGAGAAGCAGGTTAAGGGATGGCGAAGAGCAAAAAAGAAGCGATAATTAACAGGGATTGGCATTTATTGCCTGAACTATCGCGAAACAAGCAGTGAAAATATGGTGTAGAAGGCCTTTGCGCACTCGTGGTTCGACAGGCTCACCATGACAGCCGTCCTTTTTTTGATTGGGGTTGTTAAGAAATATGTTACTCTGAGATATGGTGTAGAAGGCCTTTGCGCACTCGTGGTTCGACGGGGCTCACC
>OLKV01000161.1_pt1 | contig 34031 bp, 30 predicted proteins | sample 1604391 | NCBI WGS metagenome assembly OLKV01 (sample SAMEA104055711, study PRJEB20765) | soil metagenome | isolation source: soil | reverse complement strand
TAAATGTAGGTAGTTTTTATCTGCAGCTGGCAAGCGAACCAGACAAGGTCAAGGTTTTAAAAACAATAAAACAATATCTTAAACCACATCAAACGGTTTTTATTGGTGTTATAGATGTGTTAAATCCGTTAATTGAAACAAAGGAAGATGTAAAAGACAGGATTCTTGAAGCGGCACACTACATCCCGCTAAACCAGTTAGGCACTACCGACGATTGCGGATTTTCGCCATTCTGCGATGATATATCTACCACGCGCGAAACTGCTTTTGCAAAAATAAAAGCACGGATTGAAGGGACAAAACTTGCCGAAGAGAAGCTATATGCTTAGATAGCTAATTAAAAGATAAGGCTCTTGCCATAGCAGGGTCTTATCTTCTAATATTAAGTTTAGAGCTTAACACTTTAGCTTAAATTGAAAGCTTACACCTACAACATAAATGCTTTCAAATACAACTTGCCTACCCGCCCCCAGCTTTCCGACGCATCCTGAAGAATTTTCCAGAGACCCTTTTCATTGGTTACATTACCTTTTTTAGGGGGAACCATGTTGTTTTGGGCAATATAACTTTCCGTAACTTTGGTGGCAAACCAGGTAATGTTTTCATGCGGCAGGGCTATACCGAGGATCATTCCCGGCAGGCCGCTAAAAGACTCGGGACCTCCCGGTACAGGTATGCGTGTGGTGTAAAACGCAACTACATAAACAGAGTCGAGATAAATGCCGTTTGCCCGGCGGCATGTATAGCCTGCAATGTCGCGGGTTTCATCGGTTATTTTCCACTTAATTTTGCGTACGCTGTCTTTAACCAGGTAGGTTTGTTCAAATACCTTTTTCTGATCTGTGGAAGTTTTGGCGGCGAGATCGGTAAAAATGGTATTAAACTGATTTAGCATAGGGCTGTCACTCATCACTGCATTTGGGGGCAAATCAACCTCGTTGGGTGTAAACAGCGTTTTATCGTCAACAAATACAAGCTTTGCGGTTAGCGTCCTGAACTGAGGATTATTCTTCTTATAATAGTCGAACGCAGGCTGCATCCAGGCTTCGTTATCTTTATTAATCGCTTTCCCAATAACGGCATAGGCATTGGCGCGCCGTTCAAATTCAATTGTACCCGAGCTTGCAAAATGAGCGTGCTGCGCGCGGGTGCCTGCTGCCAGCAAGGATAAAATTGCGCATAATATGATTTTCTTTTTCATGATGTCATTATTTAGCTGCGCCAACGGCCATTTTTGTAAAATCGTAGTTTATTGTAAGCATAAAATACCGTTTCAGCGTGTTGTAGTTAGTTTGGGTAATTACGTTGCCCTGCGCAACACGGCTAAAGCCCGAACTTTGGTTAAACAGATCGTTTACCCATAGTTCAACCGATAAATTATCACTCTTGAGGAATTTTTTTATAATAAAAGGATTAAAAATCACCTGACTGAAGTTCTGGTGAAATGATTCGGTAGCCCCATTGTACAGGTAGTTACTGTAGGTACCTATCTGGAATTTCAGAGGCAGGTAAATGGTGCCATCCACATCTGCACGGGCACCCCAACCATTATTATTGATATCAGGTTGTAACGACGTTTCACTGATGGTATATGTAGGGCCGCCGGATACATAAAAATCTATCTTTTTGTCTTTATATACAGAAAAGGTAAGCGTGGGATTAAACACATAATTTTTCGACATATTAAGCGAATCATTGGAGTAGTTGTAATAGGTGTTGCCGCTAACGTTAAAGCCTACACCTATATTAATTCCACCCAGGTCCTTAAATTTACGACCAAGGTTTAGTCCGCCATTAAAATTAGTAGTCTGTTTTCCCGGCAGGTTGAAATACTCGCTTACACTTTTTCCCGTGTTCAGGTTGTAATTAATATGATTGACAATTGGATCAGAAATGAATGAATAATTGCCATAAAAACCAAAAAATTGGTCGGTAAGTACCTTGTATGAGCGGTACATCACGTTCAATGTATTAGTAAAGGCCGGTGTTAGGGTTGGGTTGCCTACTATTATATTTAACGGATCGGTATTGGATGCCACGGGTTGCAGTTGGTCAAGCGTGGGCTGTGTGGTTGTACCGTTATAAGCAACGCTAAACATTTTTTGCGACGAAAAATGATACTCAAGCCTGGCCTGTGGCGCCCAGTCGATAAAAGTTCTGTCAGTTTCATCATTGGTAAATTCATCTATCTGATGAAAATGATCGCCGGTTATGCGGGTGCCAAAGTTGAAATTAAGTTTCCCCTTTTTGTAATTAAGAACAGCGCCCGCATGATTCAGAAACTGGTTAAATTGATAATTACTACTCAGGCTATCTACCAGCGCATCATAACCACCTGAAGGTGATTTGTCAAAAGTATTCCGGTCGGCGCTTGCGGTATTAACACCAACGCCATAATTGAGTACCAGGGTAACCGTTTTGGTAAGCGGCTCGGAGTAAGTAAGATTGGTGTTAAACACATTGCTTTGCAAGTTGTTGTTTTTTGCTTCGTTAATGATCTGCATGCTGTCAACAACCTTTTGCGGATTGTAAAAATTTATATGCGACATTAAAAAGCCATTTGCCTGGCTTTGGCTATACGCTTCGCTCACCAGAAACGATAGCGTGCGCCCCTGTTTACGGAACTTTTTGGTATAAAAAGCACTCCCATTGAAGGCCCGCTGGTCGGCAATATTACTTACCTGGCGGGTGCTGTTGTTTACCAGTAAATTGTTTATAGTATCGGCTGCACTGTAATTGTCATCGGTAACAATATGTTTAAATGTTCCGTCGATGGAGATTTTCAAGTTTGAGCTGGTATCCAACTTAGTTTGATAAACAACACTCAGCTTTTGCCGGAATACCGAGTTATGGTAGTTTTTATCGGAACCTGTGTTTGATACACTGCCGGGGATATTACTTTGCGTAAGTACATCATTGAGCCCATTAATTGTTAAAGAGGCAATTTTGTAATTAGCGTTAACAGATTGTTTGTCATCGTCCCACTTGCCATCGTAATGCGCACCAGCCGACTGTGCCTGTGGGAAGCCCTGCCCGCTGTAAATCCCTCCAAAAACATCCAGATCATCATTACTTTGAGTATTGATGCTGATGCCATTGTCGGTAACGTCCAACTGATCGCCTGCACCGTATTTTTGTTCGTCTTCCCAGCCAAGGCCCACCTTGCCATTATTTCCTGTGGTACCATATACCGAAAATTTCTCTTTGTTCTGAAAAGCGTTCACCAATAGCTGTCCCTGGTAAATACCTTCAGGACCATCACCGGCCTGCGCTTTACCAAAAACACCCTGCTTCTTGTCTGCCCTCAACTTCACGTTAATGGTTTTTTGAGTCTTGCCATCATCCACGCCGGTAAAAGATGCCTGGTCGCTCTTTTTATCGTATAGCTGAATTTTATCCACCATATCGGCCCTTATATTCCGGGTCACCAATGTGGGGTCATCGCCAAAAAACTCTTCTCCGTCAACCAAAACCTTGCTCACCGTTTGGCCCTCGGCGGTAATTTTGCCGTCCTTGTCAACTGTTATTCCGGGCAGTTGTTTTAGTAAATCTTCTACCTTTGCATTGGGCTGAATAACAAAGGCCTTCGCATTAAATTCCGTAGTATCGCCTTTTATTTTCATTTGGGAGGCGGTTCCCTTTATCATCACCTCTTTTAATAAACGCGTTTTTGGAGTCATGCTGATGGAACCAAAACTGTGCATCTGCTTTGTTGAATCCAGGCCGAATTCTTCCGTATAGTCTGCATACTCAGGATAAGACACCAGCAGGATAAATTTCCCTTTTTTAAGACCTGAAATAGCAAACGAACCATCGTTTTCTGCATAGGTAAATTTCATCAATACCGAATCCTTTGCCTGCAACACGGCGACTGATGCCCTGCCCAGTTTTACATGTTCAACGCTATCGGCTATTACGCCCTTAATGGTATAACTATTTTGCGCAAATGCCGGAACAGCAAATAATGCAAAAAACAAGAAAAGTAAAAGTGTAGGTTTCATCAAGGTTAATCAGGTATTTCTAAGGTATAACTAAATAAGTAGTAATTAAAGTGCTTAATATGTTAAACTATGTTAATTAGGTCAGATAGCTCAATCTGTGCTATAGACGCTAAATTGGACATAAACGTTGCAGGCCAAATGTAATTTAGCAGCTTAATTTAAGCGGAACGCTTAAATGGTTATATGTCCACGTTACGCCTGGACTGGCGGGGTTAAAGCCTTTAAAACACTATTTTAAAACAGGTAAAATTATCTTAGACTGGTCATGATAAATATTGATAGTTTCCTTTACAAAATCCGAATCTTCGGCGTGATAAATATCCACAAATTGTTGTGGGTTACGGTCGGCTAATGGGAACCAACTACTTTGTATCTGTATCATAATACGGTGGCCTTTCTTAAAAGTATGAGCAACATCCGGCATGGTATATTTTACCTCTGTTGGTTTGCCCGGTACAAAAGCTTCGGGTTTTGAAAAGCTGTTTCGATATCTTCCCCGCATAATATCGGCACGAACCAGCATCTGGTAACCGCCCATGGGATATTTGGTTACCGGGTTTTTCGGTGTTTCTACTGGTAATACGTCTATCAACTTCACTACAAAATCGGCATCGGTATTTGATAAGCTAACCATTAAGTCGGCCACCAGCGGGCCACCTAAAGTAATATCATTTGTTAAGGAATCTGTTTCAAAAACAAGCACATCTGTACGCCGCGCCGCAAAACGCTGATCATCGGTCATGTATTCGGCCGTGCGGTCAAAATGCACCGGCTCGGCATAAGGCACAGGTTTTGCCGGATCACTGACATAGGTATCAAAAGTGATTTTTTCGTTTACAGGCACGAAAGACAGCTTACCATTTTTTTCCAGGTAAATCGGTGTTGGCTTCATATCGTCAGCTGGCCATTTAGTGAATTTTCGCCATTTGTTTTCCCCCGAAAAAAATACCGTCGCCTTGCTGATGCTGTCCAGCGAGCCTTTACCTTTTAAATAAAAATTGAACCAGGGTATCTCAATATTGTTTTGATACCATTCTGCTGTATTATCGCCAAATTGAATGTTGCCTAAATGCGTACCGTCATTGCTGGCCCATTGCCGATGGTACCAGGGGCCAATAACTAATTTGCTGGTGGTGGCCGGGCTTTGCTTAACTAAAGCCTGGTATGTGTTCCACGTACCATAACCGTCTTCAGCATCAAACAGGCCCCCCACTACCAGCATAGCCGGTTTAACATTTTTAATGGCCGACCGTGTATCACGCGCGCGCCACCAGGCATCAAGGTTTGGGTGTTTCATCATGTTATCCCAAAACTCAAGGGTGTCACCGGTTACTTTTGTAAAATTTGGCAATGCGCCCATAGTTAAGTACCAGGCGTAATTATCCTGACCAGGGATGTTATACGTTTTTGCAGGCACAGTGGAGGGATGGGGATGTGGCTGACTAAAACCAAAACCTACATGAAAGTCAAACGCATCCATCAAAAATAAAACGCCGTTATGATGATCGTCATCACCAAAAAAACGATCGGTTACCGGGGCCTGCGGACTCACGGCCTTAAGTGCAGGATGCCCGCTTAAGGCAGCCTCTGTAGCAAAAAAACCAAGGAATGAAATGCCGGTAACACCTACATTGCCGTTATTGTTACTTATGTTTTTCACCAGCCAGTCAATGGTATCGTAGGCATCGCTGGCTTCATCAATATCCTTATTGGTTTTCTTATCAGGATTAAAAGGCCGTACAGTCTCAAACTTACCCTCACTCATCCACTTGCCACGAACGTCCTGTATAACTAAAACATAGCCCTCTTTGCAATATTTAATCATAAAGCTTCGCCAATAGGCCCGATAAGCTTTGCCATAAGGGGCACAAGAAAATGGGGTACGCGTAATAAGGATCGGGTGTTTTTCCGACAGGTCGTTCGGCTGATAAATGGATGTAAAAAGCTTCACCCCATCGCGCATAGCAATAGTAATTTCTTTTTTGGTATAATTATTTACAAACCACACCGAATCGGTGTTTTGAGCTATAGCAATAACCGGAAGAAAGAGGCATAAGAAAAAGTATAATTTTTTCATATTAAAAGTCTAATCAGTTAAAAAAGTAAATATGTTGATTTTTTTAGAAGATAGAAAATTGAGATGACGGATATACACTTGCAATTTAATTGTTTATTACGCATGATTGTGCCTCATCTCGCGCGAGTGTGTCGTTGGGTTATAGAGACGGGACACTTATGTGCTCAAGTTTACCAGGTCAAGCTATCGCCCCTCATTAACTTCCTCTATTTCAAAAGCAACGCTTCCCTGTCAAACACCACCCCTGCCCAGCCATGCACCATAAATTGCCTTATATTTTGATGATCTATCCCATCAGGATTATCCAACACTGACTGATAATGTTCAGCGAATAAGTAAAGGGTATCTTCTGCACTTAAGTTATTCATTTGAGCAAAAGCAAAAACCTTCGCGCTACCTTGATTTTGTGTTGCTTCATTATATACACCACCATTTTTAAACGCGGTTGGCTGATGCTGGTAGATCGTCTCTATAAATTCAATGACCTTGTTAAACGGAAGTGTATTTTCTTTTAAATCTCTGATTAGCGTAATTAGCTGTTCTGTCATGTAGAATAATAATTATTGAATTTAAGATATCAAAAATAAGTGCTTTATTGCAAATGCTCTTCCAGAAAAAGTTTATTTTTATTTTTTTATTTTATCGATAATGGAAACAAACAAAAGTGAGAACAAACCGAATGAAGCGGCTCCACGCCCTTTTTCCCAGACGTACTTCCACGGCACAAAGGCTGACCTAAAGATTGGCGACTTTATCGAAATTGGTATTAACTCAAACTACGGACAAAAAAACAAAGCGAAATATATTTATCTCACTGCTACGCTTGATGCTGCTATTTGGGGTACTGAACTTGCTTTGGGCGAAGGACATGAAAGAATATATTTAGTAGAGCCAATTGGCGCAATTGAGGATGACCCCAATTTAACCGACAAAAAATTTCCGGGTAATCCAACAAAGTCTTATCGCTCAAAACATCCGTTTAAGGTTGTTGGTGAGGTTACCATTTGGCAGGGACACCCACCAGAACAAGTAACAGCAATGAAAGGCGGATTGGCAAAACTTAAGGAACAAGGCATTGAGGCAATTGAGGATTAACCAAGGTACCCCACCTGGTCCAAGTATGTAGGTTGTGTAAGCGGGCGAAGGCTACTTGGTCCTAAAATGTTTAAGCTTTCAGCTTAACTTAGCCAAAAAGTGTCGTCAAAAAATCAAATGTTAACAGAACCTGATTATACTCATGCTGACGCACGAGTGCCACGTATGAGATTATCAGACTAATCCATTATAGGTAGGATATGCAAGCAAGCACTCTTAATTATCATCAAACAAAAAATGCCACTCATTAAAAGCAGCAATTAAGTATTCAGCGGAGATAAAGGGAGCCGATTAGAACATCTAAAACGTATTTTGAACATTGTAAGCTAAATTATTAAAAACGATACTAAAAGAAAAGCTTGAAACTGTTAAATTGACGATCCATTGTTTTTTGGTTATAGAGAATATAACCAAAAATTAAATTCTCTTTAGCGCTGAACCTTTATGAGCGGCAATATGATCGCTTTTGTCACTTTTAATTTCATATTGCGGATCTTCTGGAGTGCAATGGTGGGTATAGCCTTTATAATTAAAATCAGCGGTATGGATTTTGATAATTTTGCCGGTCACATAACCCACCTCTGAATTCCACTTTACGTGGTCACCTATTGTATAGCTATCTTTCATATTATTAGGATTTCTGTTTTTAAAGTGAACCTGCTTATCAGTGTAAACTTAGGCGTTACAAGAACAATTGGATTACATTATGGTTTAAGATAAGTACACTATTAAATACACCCACCAATTGTTTACAAACTTTGATGAAGCCGAGCGGGCGATACGCTTTCCCCAAGACAGGCGAATGTTCATTGGCATAAATCCGTATGCACTTATCATTGTTTTTACTTTGTTTTTTTTAACGGCAGGCATGGCATGGCTGCAATACCTGTTATTTGGTTTGCCTGCCGATCCTTCAATAATTATGCCTGCAAGTACTCTGGCTGATCCGAAAGGCTTTCCGTTGTGGCTGTGTCTTAGCCACTGGATTAATTTTTTCTTTTTAGTACTTATTATCAGGAGTGGGCTTTCCATACTTGCCGATCACCCACGCCTATATTGGAACCGCGGCTGTTCACCACGCTCAGAGTGGATACGCTTTACCCCTATAAATGTGCCTGACGACCGGGTTTATACGGCCAAAGAAGATGGCAGATATTTAAACCCAGTAGCCGGCCTGCCTGGTTATCGTCATTCTGTAGGAATTGCCAGGGCATGGCATTTTATAACAGTGCCGTTTTTCCTGTTAAATGGCGCAGTATGCATCGCGTTATTGTTTTTTACGAACCAATGGAAACGGTTAGTTCCTTCCTCATGGCAGGTGCTGCCCGATGCCTGGAATGTGTTTGTACATTATGCAACTTTTCATATGCCCATCGAACCCAATGGTTTCTATCATTTTAACGCCTTGCAGCAAATCTCTTACTTTGGTGTGGTCTTTGTTTTGGCACCCGTTGCAATGCTTAGCGGAATGTCGATGTCTCCGGCAATCGAAAATCGTTTCCATTGGTTACCCAAACTATTCGGCAACCGGCAGGGCGCACGTTCGGTTCATTTTTTGGTGATGTTGGCCTTTGTAGCTTTTATCATTATTCATGTAGCCATGGTTGCTGCAACAGGGCTTACCCGCAATATGAACCATATAACTGTGAACACTGATGATCCTGCCAGCCATGCGGGATTATACATCGGGCTTGGCATCGTTTTGTTCACTGTTGCTTTTAGCTTCCTGGCACATTGGATATCCTGGCAAAGGCCGCGTTTGCTACAAAAAACGGAAGCGGCAATCAATGGTACCCTATGGCTTAAAACGATCAATAAGCTCCGGCCTAAAGTTTATTACAGGCAAAAGGATATCTCACCCTACTTTTGGGTAAACGGCAAGATGCCGGAGTCTGATGAATGGCGCAAACTGGCCGCAAATGATTTTAAAGATTTTAAGCTGAAGATAGGAGGACTGGTAGAAAATCCCGTTGAACTGTCACTCGAAGAACTTAAAAAGATGGGGATAGAGCAAAATATCACCATGCACCATTGCATACAGGGATGGTCTGGAATTGCAGAATGGGGGGGCATACCCGTTAAACTGCTCATTGACCTGGTCAAACCTTTCCCTGCTGTAACAATAGCAGTATTTTATTCTTTCGGTGAAGGCCTTTATGGTGGAACCTACTATGATACACATAGCCTGGATAATTGTCTTAAACCGGAATCTATCCTTGCCTGGGAAATGAATTACCATGCGCTTCCTGAAAAATACGGCGCACCTTTAAGGCTCAGAATAGAAAATCAATTGGGTTATAAAATGGTAAAATGGATCAATAAAATAGAATTTCTGGAGACTGCTGAGTTTATAGGTAAGGGCTATGGCGGTAAGAATGAGGATGACGAATATTTTGATTTGCTTGCAGACACCTAAACTTATTCAATACCTTGTGTTCATCTTAAGTTAGATAAAACAGGGATTAAGCAGATTTATAAAGTAAAAAAAAAGTTGAGTAGTTTAGAGTACTACTCAACTTATCTGCGGAGAGAGAGGGATTCGAACCCTCGGTACCGTTTCCAGTACGTCAGTTTAGCAAACTGATCCTTTCGGCCTCTCAGGCATCTCTCCGTATTTTTTTGTTCCCTTTTTTTCGGGACTGCAAATATAGCAATTAGGTTAAGTCGTCAAAAAAAAAGTTCTCTTTTAATAATCTATTCTTACATGGTAAATACTCATGAGCATTCTTTTAAAAATAGTCTTAATTGTTTCAATATCTTTTAAGGTTATATCACTGTCTTTCAACTGGTTCTGATCAAGTTTATATTTTACAATGCGATCAACCAGATTGCTTATCGATGTTTCATCCGGCTCTTTTAATGATCGCGAAGCCGCTTCAACCGAGTCGGCAAGCATTAAAACACCGCCTTCTTTCGAAAAAGGGATCGGCCCGGGGTACCTAAAAGTGTTCTCGTCGATGAATTTTTCGGGAAAATTTTTCAAAAATGATTGATAAAAATAATCTACCCTTGTATCACCGTGATGGGTGCGGATAAAGTCGATCACAATTTCGGGCAAATTAGCCTTGCGTGCCATTTCAATCCCCCGGCTCACATGCCTGATGATGATCTGGGCACTATCCTGGTAAGAAAGTTTATCATGCGGATTAAATCCTGAGCTTTGATTTTCAATAAAATATAACGGGTTCTCCATTTTACCGATATCATGATACAGTGCTCCTGCCCTAACCAGCAAGGCATTGCCGCCTATGGAGTATATGGCATTTTCGGCAAGGTTAGCAACCTGTAACGAGTGCTGAAAAGTTCCGGGCGCTGTGAAGGCCATTTCGCGCAGCAAAGGCGCGTTGGTGTTGGTAAGCTCAATAAGGGTGATATCAGACGTTAGTGAAAATATCTTTTCAAAAACATAAATAAGCGGATAAGCCAGTAAGGTAAGCAATACGCTAACTACAAACGGCAGAAAATCGAGCCAGTCGATACTTTTAAAACTGCCCTCACGGATAAATGAGATTCCTAAAAAAGCAACAAAGTAGCTGCAACTGATAATAAGCGCCGAGATAAGAAACTGTTCGCGGCGGATAAGATTTTTAATGCTATAGATGGAAACCATCCCCGCAGTGATTTCAAAATAAGCAAACTCAAAACTGTTCGGCACAAAAAAGCCCGCAATAAGTACTACCAGCAAATGAATATTTAAAGCAAGGCGTGTGTCAAAAAGTATCCTGATAATAATAGGTACTATACAGTAGGGTATATAATACAAATTTGGGAACTGCAATTTAATGGCTAATGATAAAGTGCCCAGCATGGCCGTTATAACCAGTAATATCAAACTCACCAGGCGGTTATCCTCATAAATATCTTTACGAAACAAAAACAGGAACACCATTAACAAAGTAATAGCTATACCCACCAGTAAAAACTGGCCAAGCAAAACCAGCCGCCGGTCGCCATTTATACGGGCATTATCCTCAAACGCTTTTTTAAACGATTGTAGCTTTTGATAAACCTCATCACTTACCACAGATCCTTTTGCTACAATGACCTCCCCTTTTTGCACCATGCCGCGCGTGGTTGATAAGCCCTCAACCACTTCCTTCTCCAGCCGCGAAGTAAGTTTATTATCAAAGTTTAAATTAGGTTGAATCCTGTCGCCAATCAAATCAATTAAAAATGCTTTATCCACATCTGCGCGCGTGCTTAATGTTTTGTCACAATAAGCTATGGCACGTTCGCGTGTAAACAGATCTGCCGTATTTTTATCCGAGGCTACATTTTTATTTAATATCGTTATCGGGTAGTTTTCTACATTTTGCTGGTACTTGGGGTTTAAATTTAATACCCCTTTATTATAAATCTCCGTCAGTAAGTTGTAACCAGCTTCAATATATTTCGGCTTTTGCCTGTCATTTATTCCGGCGGTACGCCATTTTATCTCCAGATCACTTTTAAACCCATCGGCTTCATGGCTGCCAATACCATCATCTAACTGGTAAATTGGCGTTATGCTGGCGAGAGCAATTTTCTGGTCGCCCTCAATTTCGGGTTGTGTTTTTAGTATTGCGAAATTATATGGCGAAATCAGATCCTTTTGGTTCCAGATCCTGCCTTTTTCTATATCGTAGCTAAATTTGGCTTGCTTGGGCAGTGTAAATACTATCAGGCAAATACTTGCCAGCATCATTAAAAACTTAAGATTGCGCGAATATTTGCGCATAATAGCCTTTTGGCGCGATGAGGATAATTTTGCCATTTATGTTTTTAACCGGTCAAAAATAATATAAGTTTCTGGTATAAGCAGTTTTTCTTGAACGATGGATGATAACAACAGTTAAAAATACAATGCACGCATAGTAAAAAAAGGCTAACTTTGTGGCCCTATTTAACGTCATTTAAATGAAAGAAGTAGTAATTATTTCGGCAACCCGTACCCCTATCGGCAGCTTTGGGGGCAGTTTGGCAGGTTTATCAGCCACCCAATTGGGGGCTGTTGTCATTAAATCGGCGGTAGAAAAAGCAGGCCTAAAGCCTGAGCAAATACAAGAAGTTTTTATGGGTAACGTGCTGTCGGCAAATTTGGGCCAGGCACCTGCCACGCAGGCGGCTATATTTGGTGGGCTGCCGTACTTATCGGCTACAACCGTTAACAAAGTTTGCGCATCGGGCATGAAAGCTATTATGCTGGCGGCCCAAAGCATTGCATCAGGGCAAAATGATATTGTTTTGGCCGGCGGAATGGAAAGCATGAGTAATGTGCCCTATTACCTGGATAAAGCCCGCAATGGTTACCGCTTAGGTAATGGGCAATTGACAGACGGCTTAATAAAAGACGGCCTTTGGGATGTTTATAACGATTATCACATGGGTTCGGCCGCAGAACTGTGCGCTGCCGATTGCCATATCAGCCGCGAAGAGCAGGATGCTTTTGCCATTGAATCATACAAAAGAGCACAGCAGGCGCAAGTCGACGGAAAATTTAAAGCTGAAATCACTCCTGTTGAGCTAAAAGATAAAAAAGGCGATGTTACTTTTTTTGTTGATGACGAGGAGCCTAAAGCTGTAAAATTTGATAAGATTCCATCTTTAAAACCAGTATTTAAAAAGGATGGCACCGTAACCGCCGCAAACGCATCAACCTTAAATGATGGTGCGGCAGCAGTTATATTAATGAGTAAAGAAAAAGCAGATGAATTGGGCATAAAACCAATAGCGCAAATTATTTCGTTTGCCGATGCCCAGCAAGCTCCGGAATGGTTTACAACCGCACCATCAAAAGCTTTACCGCTGGCATTGCACCGCGCAGGGCTATCAACAGATGAGATAGATTATTTTGAGATTAACGAAGCTTTTTCGGTAGTGGCCATTGCTAATAACCAGCTTATGCAAATTGATGCGGCAAAGGTTAACGTAAACGGAGGCGCTGTTGCGTTGGGGCATCCACTTGGCGCGTCGGGTGCCAGAATTATTGTTACCTTACTGCATGTTTTACAACAAAATAGCGGAAAATACGGCGCTGCCGGAATTTGTAACGGAGGTGGAGGCGCCAGTGCAATGGTTTTGAAAAATTTGCGTTAATTAGAGCAATGAAACGGACACTGATCACTTGTATACTATTGGCCTTGTTGCAGCAATTTACTTTTGCCCAGCACTCTGACGAAACCTATAACAGACAATTACACATTTACGAAGACAGCCTTAAATCCTTAGGTAAAAAATTTGTGAATGATGAGAATGACCTCGAACGTAAAAATGCCAATTATGCCTTTATCAAAACACTGGTAACTGCATTAAAGGTTCCTAATTCATTTTTATATCCTTTTGATTCCGTAAAAAGCATTACGATCATCAATTCCCCTGATAACCGTTTCCGTATTTTAAGCTGGCATGTAATCAATGACGATGGCAGCTATCGTTTTTACGGCACCATACAGATAAACACCGGCGGAGAACTGAAAATGTTTCCGCTTAATGATTACTCACCCAAATTAACCAATCCCGAAGATTCGGTAACCGACAATACCAAATGGTTTGGTGCCCAGTATTATAAAATTATTCCCGTTTATTCGCCAAAGCTTTATTATGTAATGCTTGGCTGGAAAGGATATAGCGATAAATCAACAAAAAAAGTAATCGAAGTACTTTCTTTTAAGGATGACAAGCCCGTTTTAGGTCTGCCCATTTTTGATGGCAATGGCAAAACGCGCAAGCGTGTGGTATTTGAATATACACGCCTATCGTCGATGCTATTAAGGTACGTACCCGAGCAAAACATGATCGTATTTGACAATCTTGCACCGCCCGAACCCGGATTAAAGAACAAGCACGAAACTTATGGCCCCGATTTAAGTTATGACGGATATCGTCAAAAAAATGGCAGATGGGTATATGTAGATAACCTGGATATGCGAAACGTACCCGATGCAAGCGATAATCAATATGTTGACCCTAAAAAACAAGCAGCAATAGACAGGGCAGCGGCGGCGGCTTCTGGCAATTAATTAAATATCTGATAAACTTCACAACGGCAACTATTAAACTATTTAATTAGTCCAAAACCAAACAACAACCCAATATTATATAACATATCCGGTATTAAATTTTGCTTTACCGGAATAATAGTACTTTAGTAAAATTTTTAATTTAAATAATGGAAGAAACAATTCCGGCTTCGGCACCCGTCAAATCAAGATTCCCTAAAAGTGTTCCCTTTATTATAGGGAATGAAGCCGCAGAGCGGTTCAGCTTTTATGGAATGCGTTCCATCCTTACGCTGTTTTTGGTAAAACAGTTTTTTAACCCTACGGGCAATGCCGCGTTATCGCAGCAGGCCGATGCACACGCCAATAAGCTAAATCACTTGTTTGTAATGGTAGCTTATGCGCTGCCATTTGTGGGCGGCATGGTGGCCGACTGGTTTACCGGCAAATACAAGCTAATATTATATATCTCGATGGTTTACTGCCTGGGACATCTTTTATTATCAATGTTCGATACCAGCCTCGGCGGTTTTGAAATCGGTATGCTCGTGGTTGCTATTGGTGCGGGTGGTATAAAGTCTTGCGTATCAGCCAACGTAGGCGACCAGTTTGATGCCAGCAACCAGGATCTGCTTTCGAAGATTTATGGGTGGTTCTATTTTAGTATTAACGCCGGCTCCATGTTATCAACCATTGTTATCCCGGTTACTTATCGCCTATATGGGCCTAAATGGGCTTTCGGTATCCCCGGTGTATTGATGGCGCTGGCCACCCTGATATTTTTTTTAGGCCGCAAACTATACGTAAAAGTTCCGCCGCAGGGCGTTAACCGCAATAACCTGGTATTTATAACATTTTATGCATTAACCCACATGGGGCAACGCAAACCGGGCGAATCGTTACTTGACGTTGCCAAAGGCCCATTCGATCCTGAAAAGGTAGAAGGCATGAAAGCCGTTTACCGCGTAATGGCAGTCTTCTTTTTCGCGCTGGCATTTTGGGCAGTTTGGGATCAATGCTTGTCTGAATGGACACTTTATGCTGCTAAATCGGATCGTAATATCAATCTTGGCTTTACTTCATTCGTTATTGATCCGGGTTCAGTATCCACGTTTAATACTATTTTCCTAATGATATTTATAGTGCTGTTTAATTATGGATTATATCCGTTTTTAGATAAAATAGGGTTAAAAACCACTCCGCTTCGCAGGCTCGGTGCCGGCTTAATTTTAACTGCTTTGTCGTTCGTAGTGATCGCCTTTACACATAATAGTATCGAGCATGGCGGCACACCGTCAATTTGGTGGCAAATACTGGCCTTTATGATACTTTCGGCTGCCGAAGTATTGGTGTCAATTACCGGCCTTGAATACGCTTACACGCATTCGCCAAAATCAATGAAAAGCACCATGACCGGGATCTGGTTACTGGTTGTATCATTTGGCAATCTTATTACCGCCGTTGTTAACGGCTTTATCGAAGATGGCGGATGGTGGGCGCATAACCTTAAGGGCGCAAACTACGAGTGGTTCTTCGTAATATTTATCGGGGTGTTTGTAGTGGCATTTATGTTTGTTTCGCCGCGACTGAAAGAACGCAATTATATTACCGATCCATACATTGAAAATGAGATAATAGCGGATACTCACAATTTATAATATTGTGTAATTGTAAAAAAAGCAGTAAAGTAGCCTTACTTTACTGCTTTTTATTTTTAATGCCACCAAAATCAATTATTTTCGCCAACTCTATTATTATTTTTTCACGTGCCAGATAGCATAGTTATTATTCCGACCTATAATGAAAAGGAAAATATTGAACGGATGATCCGTAAGGTATTTTCTTTACCCCATGATTTTCACTTAGTTATCATTGATGATGGTTCGCCGGATGGCACCCAGAACATTGTTAAATCACTACAGCTCGAATACGCCGAACGCTTGTTTCTTATAGAACGCGCCGGAAAACAAGGGCTGGGGACAGCCTATATCCACGGTTTTAAATGGGCAATTGAGCGGCATTACGATTACATTTTTGAAATGGATGCCGATTTTTCACATAATCCCGACGATTTATTAAAATTAAGGGAGGCCTGTATTGAAGGTGCTGATGCTGCAATAGGCTCGCGCTATATTAATGGCGTAAACGTAGTTAACTGGCCCATGAGCCGTGTACTGATGAGCTATTTTGCATCGGTATACGTGCGTTTTATAACCGGGATTGACATACAGGATGCCACAGCAGGTTTTATGTGTTACAAACGCAAGGTGTTGGAGACAGTACAACTGGACAAAATAAAATTTGTTGGTTATGCCTTCCAAATAGAAATGAAATATACAGGTATAAAGCATGGCTTTAAACTTGTTGAAGTACCCATTATATTTACCGACCGTACTCTTGGCAGCTCAAAAATGTCGACAAGCATTTTCAGAGAAGCATTTATAGGTGTTATACAAATGAAGATCAACAGTATTTTCAGGAAGTATCCTGAGGGATGATGTTTGATTTCGGAATTCGGATGTACGATTTCGGATTTCTTATGTAAAACAACTTTTTTAGTTAATTTCGGGATTGAAACTTCAATCTTCATTAGAAATAAATCCGAAATCGAAATTTCGAAATCCGCAATAAAGAAATGGCAATGAACGAGCATCTTGATCCCGACGGCGAACGCCTCTCTCCTGCCGAACGTGATATTGAAAAGGTTTTACGGCCACAGGCATTTGAGGATTTTACCGGTCAGCATAAAATATTAGCCAATCTTAAAATTTTTGTCCAGGCTGCCCGCCAGCGTGGCGAGGCACTTGATCACGTTCTGCTGCATGGCCCTCCGGGCCTGGGTAAAACCACGCTTTCGCATATTATTGCCAACGAAATGGGTGTAGGTATCAAAATCACCTCGGGTCCCGTATTGGATAAACCTGGCGATCTTGCAGGCCTGCTCACCAACCTGGAGACAGGTGATATTCTATTTATTGATGAAATCCATCGCTTAAGTCCGCTGGTTGAAGAGTATCTATACTCGGCAATGGAAGATTTTAAGATAGACATTATGCTGGAGAGCGGCCCTAACGCCCGCTCGGTACAAATCTCATTAAACCCCTTCACTTTAGTTGGCGCCACCACACGTTCGGGTTTGTTAACCGCTCCGTTGCGTGCAAGATTCGGCATAAATTCGAGGCTGGAATATTATGATGCCAAGTTGCTAACCACTATCCTGCTTCGTTCATCATCTATATTAAAAACACCTATAAGCGATGAAGGCGCTTATGAAATTGCCCGCCGCAGCCGTGGCACGCCGCGTATAGCCAATGCCCTGTTGCGCCGCACCCGCGATTTTGCCCAGATAAAAGGCGATGGCAACATCGATACCGCCATTGCCAAATTTGCCTTAAACGCTCTAAACGTTGATGAGCATGGCTTGGATGAAATGGACAATAAAATACTAAGTACCATTATTAATAAGTTTAAAGGCGGCCCTGTAGGCTTAAAAACCATAGCAACCGCTGTTGGCGAGGATGAAGGCACCATTGAGGAAGTTTACGAACCTTTTTTAATACAGGAAGGCTTTTTGATGCGCACCGCCCGAGGACGCGAAGCAACTGAACACGCATATAAACATTTAGGCAAAATAAAACTGGGTGGAAATCCGTCTTTATTTTAGTATACCAATTACTTAATACTTCTTTTACTTATTGTCTGCCACTTTGATGAAAAAGATCTTTCTACTTTTCGCGATTTTGATATCTGCTGAGTGCTTTGCCCAGCAAAGTAAAAAAACGGTTAACCTGGTTGATTATATCAACCCGTTGATGGGTACCGATTCTCATTACGATCTTTCAAACGGTAACACCTATCCTGCTATCGCCTTACCATGGGGAATGAATTTCTGGACGCCGCAAACCGGTAAAATGGGCGACGGCTGGCAGTATACTTATGATGCGCATAAAATAAACGGCTTTAAACAAACCCATCAGCCATCCCCATGGATGAATGACTACGGTCAGTTTGCCATTATGCCGGTAACGGGGCATTTAAAAGTATCGCAAAATGGAAGAGCAAGCTGGTTTTCGCACAAGGCTGAGATTGTTAAACCTTACTATTACAGCGTTTACCTTGCCGACCATAACGTTACCGCCGAATTAACGCCTACCGAGCGTACTGCTCAATTCAGATTTACTTATCAAAAAAATGATAGCTCATTTATTGTGATCGATGCTTTTGACAAGGGATCTTATGTTAAGATCATTCCCGGCGAAAATAAGATCATTGGGTACTCAACCAAATACGCTCGTGGCCCTTTAAAAAACTTTAAAGATTACTTTGTTATTTATGTTGATAAGCCCATCGCCATAGCCCAAACTTATAGTGACAGTACATTAACTGATTCATTATCGTTGCATGCCAATCATGCCATTGCAGTAATCGGCTTTAAAACGGCAAACAACGAAAAAGTTCATTTAAGAGTCGCATCTTCATTTATCAGCATTGATCAGGCCGAACTCAACTTAAAAAGAGAACAAGGCAACGACAGCTTTGATGTTACCGAGCAAAAAGCTAAAGACGTTTGGAACAAAACATTAAATCATTTGGTGGTAGAAGGCGGCACAGTTGACCAAAGCCGTACTTTTTATTCCTGCCTTTACCGGATGCTATTTTTTCCCAATAAATTATACGAGATAGACGCAAACAATCAATTGGTACATTACAGCCCCTACAATGGCAAAACAATGCCGGGTTATATGTTTGCCGGTACAGGTTTTTGGGACACCTTCAGGGCACTTTATCCGTTCCTTAATCTTGTTTATCCGGGCATAAATAAACAAATGCAGGAGGGGTTGATAAACGATTATAAAGAAGGCGGCTGGCTGCCGGAATGGTCGAGCCCGGGATATTCAAATGTGATGATCGGTAATAACTCCGCATCTGTAGTTTCTGAAGCTTATGTACAGGGCGCACGTGGTTATGATATTAATACTTTGTGGGATGCTCTGGTTCATGGCGCCAATAACGAGGGACCTGAAGGGACCGGGCGAGTGGGCGTTGAATATTATAATAAACTGGGCTATGTGCCTTATGATGTAAAAATTAATGAAAGCGCTGCCCGTACGCTGGAGTACGCTTATGATGATTTTGCTATCTACCAATTAGGCAAAGCGCTGCATAAACCCGAATCAGAAATTGGGATCTTTAAAAAACGGAGCATGAATTACCGTAACATGTTTGATCCGTCGACAGGTTTAATGCGCGGTAAAAATAAAGATGGTTCGTTTGAAACGCCATTTAACCCATTTAAATGGGGCGATGCTTTTACAGAAGGTAACAGCTGGCATTATACATGGGGTGTTTTCCATGATATACAGGGATTAGTTAACCTGATGGGCGGCAAAAAGCAATTTATAGCCAAACTGGATTCTGTATTTACCATTCCTCCTATTTTTGACGATAGTTATTACGGCGAGGTGATTCACGAGATACGCGAGATGCAGATTGTAAATATGGGGCAATATGCACATGGCAATCAGCCGATACAACACATGCTCTATTTGTATGGCTATGCCGGCGAACCCTGGAAAACCCAGTACCACGTTCGGGATGTAATGAACAAACTTTACATGGCTACACCAGATGGTTATTGCGGCGATGAGGATAACGGCCAAACATCGGCCTGGTATGTATTTTCGGCAATGGGATTTTACTCCGTTTGCCCGGCAAGCGACCAATATGTTTTAGGTGCACCGTTATTTAAGAAACTAACCATCAATCTTGAAAACGGCAAAAAAGTAGTTATTAACGCAGCCAATAACAGCGACAGCAATTTCTACGTTAACAGCATGACGGTTAACAGCAAACCATACACACACAACTGGCTGATTCATAATGCGTTGATGCAGGGCGCAACTATCAACTTTAACATGTCATCAACACCCAATAAACAACGGGGTACAAAAGACGCTGATTTCCCTTACTCATTATCAAATGAAAAATAAACTTACCCGGTATTGCAAAAAAGCAATTTTTATTGCGGTATTAAGCTTTGGCTTTATTGCAGCTGTTAACGCACAAAGTGCCTTTAGAATAGGCGTAGCAGGCTTAAATCACGATCATATTTATAATATTTTAAATGCCTACAGCAAAGGCCAGGTAAATTTGGTTGGCATAGCCGAACCCAACAAACACCTGTGGGAGAAATATGGCAAGCAATTTCATGTACCCGATTCGCTTTTCTTTACCGATTTAAAAACAATGGTTGCTAAACGCAAACCCGATATTGTTTTGGGTTACAATGCGGTGGCTAATCATGTTTATATTGTTGAAGTTTGTGCTCCATTGGGCATACCGGTAATGGTTGAAAAACCCTTAGCCGCCACGCTGGATCAGGCTAAACGGATTGAAGCACTTGCCACAAAATACCATGTTGATGTATTAACCAATTACGAAACCACCTGGTACCCATCCTATCAGGAAGCTTATACTATTATTAACAACGACAGCATAGGCGCTATCCGCAAAATGGTGGTGCATGACGGGCATCAGGGACCAAAAGAGATTGGCTGCAGTCCGGAGTTCTTAAGCTGGCTAACCGATCCTGTTTTAAACGGCGCAGGTGCCTTAAATGATTTCGGCTGCTATGGCGCCGATTTAATGACATGGTTAATGCACGGCCAAAAGCCAATTGCAGTAACCGCTATTGCAAGGCATTATAAACCCAACGTATATCCAAAGGTTGAAGATGATGCTACTGTTTTAATTGAATACCAGGGTGCCACCGGGCAAATAGAAGCATCATGGAGCTGGCCATTTGGCATTAAGGATCTGGAAGTTTTTGGAGAAACCGGCTATCTGCACGCCGCAGATGGCAACAATTTAAGCATGCGCATGCGCGAAAATGTTAAAAGTGTAAGAAATGTACCACCGTTGGTTTCGCCACAGGATAGCCCGATACCTTATTTTACCGCCTTTCTGCAAAAATCAATAAAGGTTGATGATGATCGTTCTTCGCTAAAATACAACATGATTGTAATGCAGATCCTTGATGCTGCAAAACGATCAATTAAAGAAGGAAAACGGATTGTACTCTAATTTATTAAAATAGTACTGTTGCTGAGGGTGCTGTTATATTTTAGAAATTAAATCAAAACTTTTTTAACCTATTTAATATTCTATCACCAAAGCAAATTAAATATTACTTTTGCCCACTTTAAAAATCATCATTAATTCATTCTCTGTTACTATGTTTAAACAACTTATAGCACTTACGGCATTATCTTTTGCCGGTTTAGTAGCATCGGCACAGTCAGTAAACAATGCCGCCGTAATGGCCCGCAAACAAGTACCGGTGGTATGTTACCACCAGATCCGCGATTGGAGACCTACCGATTCAAAAACATCTAAAGATTACATTATACCTGTTGCCGCCTTTAAGGAACATATAAAAATGCTGGCTGATAGCGGCTATCATACCATACTGCCCGATCAGTTGTATGATTATTTAACAAAAGGCACTCCCCTGCCCAGCAAACCTATTATGCTTACGTTTGATGATACCGATCTTGATCAATTCGAGATTGCACGCCCTACCCTGCAAAAATATGGCTTTAAAGCTGTTTATTTTATCATGACGGTGTCTTTAGGCCGTCCGCATTACATGAGTAAGGAACAAGTAAAACAACTATCAGACGAAGGCAACGTTATAGGCAGCCATACCTGGGATCACCACCGCGTGGATAGATACAAACACGATCCAAATCCGAAAAAAGATGATTGGGTAATACAAATTGACAAACCCACACAAAAACTGGAAGAAATAACCGGTAAAAAAATAACTTACTTTGCTTTTCCATTTGGTGTTTGGAAAAAACCGATTTTACCCGAAATTAAAAAACACTTTAAAATTGCTTTCCAGTTAGCTGACAAACGCGATCCTGATGAGCCGTTGATGACTGTTAGAAGGATATTGGACAGTGGTTACTGGACAACCAAAACTTTCAGCAACAGCTTAAGACATAGCTTTTAAGGCACTAAAACTCCTGTGTATAAACCACATGGGCATTGCCATCACTAAATCCGCTCCGTTAGGAGCAAAATATTGGTAGAATAATAAGAGGTGACCTTGTTTTCGCGCCGTAGGTGCGACACTTATACGTCAGATACACCACCTTTAAGATCAATACGTTTTAAAATGTCCGAAATGTTATTTCTACCAATATTTAACCCCGATGGAGTTAATCAAAAGGCGATTAAGTCCATTGTCGATGAAGGGCAATTTTTAATATAAATATAAAAAACCTCTTTGGCCAGACCAAAGAGGTTTTTTATTGTCTCTACGGCTGAATATTCCAAATTTTAAAATTCTGTTTTGTGGTATATTTGCATCGATGTTACAAAAACGCGCCGCATATAGTACCCTAATAAAAAACGAAGCTAAAAAGCTTGGCTTTTTGTTTTGTGGCATCTCAAAAGCGGAGTTTTTAAACGAAGAAGCCCCCCGGCTGGAAGCGTGGTTAAATAAAGGAATGCACGGCGAAATGCAATACATGGAGAACCATTTCGACAAACGCCTTGATCCGCGTTTATTGGTTGACGATGCGAAATCGGTTATTTCATTGGGCCTTAATTATTATACCGATCAGCAACAGCTCGATCCCTCGGGACCAAAAATATCCAAATATGCTTACGGCGCTGATTATCATCAGGTAATAAAAGAAAAGCTAAAACAGCTGTTGGATGTTATAAATGAGGAAATTGGCGAAGTACATGGCCGGGCCTTTGTTGATTCGGCCCCGGTTTTGGATAGAGCCTGGGCAAAAAAAGCAGGCTTGGGCTGGATAGGTAAAAATGGCAACCTCATCAGCAAAAAAGTAGGCTCCTTCTTTTTTCTGGCCGAATTGATCATCGATCTGGAGCTCGACTATGACATCGCTCCTACTGCCGATCATTGCGGCACCTGTACTAATTGTATTGATGCCTGCCCTACTGAAGCTATTGTAGGGCCCTATATAGTTGATGGCAGCCGTTGTATCTCCTATTTAACTATCGAGCTTAAAAACGAGATCCCACAGGAATTTAAAGGCAAAATGGACGACTGGATGTTTGGCTGTGACGTTTGCCAGGATGTTTGCCCCTGGAATAAATTCTCGGTATTACACAACGAGCCTGCATTTACCCCACACCCGGATCTGCTGCATCTCAACAAAAAAGATTGGGAAGATATTACAGACGATGTCTTTAAAAAGGTATTCAAAAACTCAGCCGTAAAAAGAACCAAATTCAATGGATTAAAAAGAAATATTGATTTTTTGGGGGATGGTGGTAGACGTTAGCGGTTGGAGATTAGAGATTAGTTGTTACCCAACAATACTGCTACTACAAAATATAATTTGAAGTTATAAGAATCAGTATTCTTATTAATCCCTATAACTTCAAAGTAAATCCGAAATAATAACTACAGACCTTTTTTAAACTTATCGGCCAGCAACTTTAGCATATCCTCATTAACAGGCTTAGCGGGTTCATCGTCCTTCTTTTTAAAAGGTTTATGTTCCGGTCTTATGCTGTCGTTATTTTTTTGAGGATACTGAGGCTTGTGAAACTCTTTTTTTATCTGATTTTCGACTGGCGTGATATTGGGGCTTACTTGTTCCTGCGGTTGTGACTGTGGCCTCGGCTGTGCTGGTTTTGGTTGCCTTTCAGCAATTCTTTTAGCATTCCAGCGGTTGTATATCGATTCTAACTTACGTTTGGTATATAACGGAAAATCGCCGTTCATCATCCACGAATAATAACTTGGCTCAATTCTAAGCACATCTTCAACGGTTTTGCCTTTGTGTTTGCCAAAGTTAAAGATCTCTTCGTTATTATCATTAAAAACCATCCTTCCGGCAAAGTCAACCGGTTTATTCAGGTTTGTAAAATTGTGCAGTGCTTCAACGTCGTTTACAACCGGTATAGAGCGGTTTCCTTTTTTATCTTCCCATTCGGTATTTTCGTAACGGGCAACCTGGGCAAGCAAAACTTCCATGGTAGCACGTGTATCCGCTTCGGCCGAGTGGGCGTTTATAATTTGTTTATCGCAATAAAACTTGTAAGCAGCCTTTAAGGTGCGCTGCTCCATCTGGTGAAATATATTCTGAACGTCAACAAAATGGCGGTTATCAAGGTCAAATAAAACATTGGCCTTTAAAAACTCTTCCATTATCATTGGGATATCAAATTTGTTGGAATTATAACCGGCAAGGTCACTTATGTCAATAAACTCCGCAACAGCTGCACCAATCTCTTTAAATGTCGGTTCATCCTTTATATCTTCATCATAAATACCATGTACCAGCGATGATTCTAAGGGGATAGGCATGCCCGGGTTTACGCGCCAGGTTTTTACCTCTTCGCTCCCATCAGGATTTAGTTTAATAACAGATATTTCAACAATGCGGTCAACGCCAATATTGGTTCCTGTAGTCTCAAGGTCGAAAAAGGCCAGGGGCCGCTTTAAATTCAGTTTCATCAATACGATGTTTATTTAATTTTGGATTTGCTTTTAAATTTCAGCTCAATAAAGTTCAGGATTTTGTTTTTTCAATTCCCGGTAAATTGATCATTGATACACAGGTGGCAAATGTCATAAAAAGAATCAGTACTATAAATTTAAAATCCATTTTAATTTACTTGATTAAAAGTACTAATTTGACCGCACCTTGTTACAATTTAAATATCATGAAAAAAACCCTATTTATTGTTTTTATTTTATCAGTATTTTCCAAATTAGTTTCTGCCCAGAATTTTCAGTACGGTAAAGTTACTCCCGAAGAAATGGATATGAAAACCTATCCCAAAGATACGTCGGCTCATGCAGTGGTTTTATAGGAGTTTGGCAAATCGCGAACTGATGTTACCAAACTAGATTGGTTTTTACCAGACTATTGTTAATGCTGATGAATATAATGTAGTGCCGATTAAGAACAGCTAATGCGCAGCGTCGGGAGTTTAGAGCCAAGAGATACCGCATTGCCTATCCTGGTTCTTGAATCTTGATTCTCGGCTCTTTACTTCAATTTAACTAAAAATGATAATCCCCAGTATAATGCCTACTATCATAATAACATATAACAGAATCTCGGTACTGGCGAACTTCTTGTATTTTGTCCAGAAATCGTATCTTTCTTTTCCCATGCTTGTTTGCAAAGTTATTTAAATAATTAAGTTTCTTTAATATGAATATCAGCGACGAAAACGAAATAAAAAAAGAGTTCCAACTGGAACGGGTTATATTTTTTAGCGATGCCGTATTTGCTATCATTATAACCATTATGATATTGGATGTTAAACTTCCGGAGGTTGAACGTTATTCGTCAGATGCTGAGGCTAAAAATGCATTTTTACGGCTTTTGCCTAAGTTAGCCGGCTATGGCGTAAGCTTTTACGCTGTTGGCAGGCTATGGATGAAACATTTGCGCATTTTTAGCTTTTTAAAAGATTATAACTTACAGCTTATTTCCATTAACCTGCTCTTTTTATTCAGTGTATCGCTTTTCCCGTTTGCATTGTCATTCTTTTTTAACAGTGCGCAATTAATGCAATATACCTGGGGAATTTACACATACGCTACCATCAACTATCTCTGCATTTTTACGCAAACCATGCTGGTGGGCTACCTTATAAGAAATAAAGAAGACCTGTGCATTAAAACAAGCGAGATTGAAACGGTTTTGCGTTGGAAAACTAAAAGACTCAACTACATTATAGTGCCAATTGTGGGTATATTAATGGCTTATACCATGTACTTTAATATGGATCTGCGTACCAGCTTATACGTTGTATTTATACCGGTGGCTGTGTTTAACGTTATAAAAAGTATTTTAAAGAAAAAATATTACCCCAATTACCAAAACGATAAAGTAACCTTGCTCTCCTTATTTGGCCGGAAGAAAACGATATACTCCCCGGTGCATAAAAACCATAAACAACCTGCCAGAATAAGTAGCAAAAAGACCCATTAAATACCCGGTTATTTGCCCGGCGTTGCGTTTGTATCGTTCGCCATTTCGGGCACTATTGATCCGCATCTCGAAAAGTATTTGTAGGTGTAAGGATCGTGCAGTTTGGTGATCATTACGCCATGCGATGAACTGGCATGTACATAATAGCCGTTTTGCAGATAGATACCTACATGGCTAAACTTTTTGCCGTCGTAATCAAAAAAAACCAGGTCGCCGTCCGTTAGTTCTTCCTCGTATTTACGCTTAATTACATTAATTTGCTGACTTGTGGACCGCGGGATATTAATACCATAAACCTGTTGTTCCAATAGTTGGGCCAGGCCAGAGCAATCAACTCCGTCTTTATCTTCGCCGCCAAATTTATAAGGAGTGCCCATCCATTGGTCAATAAAAGCATATAAGCGGCCATTTTGGATCTCGCTTTTATCAACCCCTAATATAGCCGAATATTTTTCGGCAATGCTGCCCTGTGGTTTTACCACTTCGCCCGGTTCGCCCTTCATCACTGCTTTTCGCGAGTGACAGGAAGAGAAACCAATAACTATTCCCAATAAAAAAACGCAATACAGGTAGTGTACTTTATTCATACCGTAAAAATACGGGCAAACATGTATTAAGGTTACGCTGATGTTTTTAACATATTAACATGTGGGGAAAGTTGGGAAGAGTCGGGAAAGTCCGAAAGTCAGTAAAGTCCGAAAGTTTAGAATATAAAATATGTCATGCTGAATTTATTTCAGCACCCCATTTGCAAAGTGTACACCATGCAAGCGGCTTGTCCTGTGAGGTGCTGAAATAAATTCAGCATGACCCGGTTTTTATTGCTTTACCTTTAAGATCTTCCAGACTTTACTGACTTTCGGACTTTCCCGACTTCCCCCTACCCTTTTATCACCCTTTGTATCTCATCCAGCTTCATCAGGGCCTCTACAGGAGTTAAGGTATTTACGTCCAGGTTGTTTAAAGTATCACGGATTTTAACCAGCACCGGATCATCTATGGAGAACATTTGCATTTGGACAGCTTGTTTTTGCACCTTGCGGATGCTTTCTTTGATATGCTCCCCTCCTGTCCGCTCGTTTTCCAGTTTCTTTAGTATTTCATTAGCTCTACTCAATACTTTTGGCGGCATCCCAGCCAGTTTAGCTACGTGGATACCGAAACTATGTTCGCTGCCGCCCGGAACCAGTTTACGTAAGAAGATGATCTGATGACCAACCTCTTTTACCGATACATTGAAGTTTTTTATACGGTTAAAGCTATTGCTTAGCTCGTTAAGCTCGTGGTAATGGGTAGCAAACAGCGTTTTAGCCCTTGCGTTTGGCTGACTGTGCAAAAACTCAGCAATTGACCACGCAATAGAAATACCATCATAAGTTGATGTACCGCGGCCAATTTCGTCGAGCAAGATCAGGCTTCTATCAGATAAATTATTAAGAATACTCGCTGTCTCATTCATCTCCACCATAAAGGTTGATTCGCCGGATGAAAGGTTATCAGACGCGCCTACACGGGTGAAGATCTTATCAACCAAACCTATTGAAGCTGCTTTTGCAGGCACAAAACACCCCATCTGCGCCATTAATACAATCAATCCGGTTTGACGCAGTAGCGCTGATTTACCCGCCATGTTTGGCCCGGTAATAATAATGATCTGCTGCGTTTCCGAATCAAGGTAAACATCATTGGTGATGTACTCCTCGCCCAGCGGCAGGTTTTTCTCAATCACCGGGTGGCGGCCGCCTTTGATATCAATCACCCGGCTATCGTTCACCTCGGGCTTAACGTAATAGTTTTTTATGCTGATGGTAGCAAAGTTGAGCAAAACATCCAACCGGGCAATCAGCTGCGCGTTTAGTTGTATCGGTTTAATGTATTCTGCAAGCGAGTAGAGTAAATCGTTATATAGCTTTGTTTCCAGTACCAGTATCTTTTCTTCGGCACCTAATATCTGTTCCTCGTATTCTTTTAACTCCGGGGTGATGTAGCGCTCGGCATTTACCAACGTTTGCTTGCGAATCCACTCAGAAGGCACCTTATCGCGGTGCAGGTGTGTAACCTCTAAATAATAGCCAAATACGTTATTGAAGGATACTTTGAGCGACGGGATCCCGGTAAGCTCAGCTTCCCGTTTCTGAATTTCCAACAGGTAGCCTTTTCCGCCAAAAGCAATTTTGCGCAACCTGTCGAGCTCCTCGTTAATACCGTCATTCATCACATTGCCTTTAACCAGCATAACGGGCGGCTCGGCACTTAACTCTTTTTCTATCTTTTCGCTGATAAGTGCGCAGGGATTTAACTGCTCGGCAATAGCCTGCAAAGGTAAATTAACCGATGTTTCGCCCAGTTTTTTAATCGTATCAATAGCATTTAACGCTTTTTTAAGCTGACAAACCTCGCGCGGATTTGCCTTTTGCAAACCGATCTTAGAGATCAGTCTTTCCAGGTCACCAATCAGGCGGATATTTTGTTTCAGCGTTTCGCGCAACTCTTCCTGCTCAATCAGATACTCTACAACACCCAAACGGTCATTGATGGGTTTAAGCTCTTTCAGCGGCATCACAATCCATCTGCGCAATAACCTTGCACCCATTGGCGAGCAGGTTTGATCAAGCACTTCAACCAGCGTATGTGCATTCTCGTTGGCCGAGCCTACAAGCTCAAGGTTACGCACGCTGTAACGATCAAGCCACAAATAACGGTCTTCCTCAATGCGGCTAATAGCCGAAATATGTTGCAGGTTGCGGTGTTCGGTCTCGTTAAGATAATGCAGGGCAACGCCGGCGGCTACAATCCCCAGGTTCAGTTTCTCAATCCCAAAACCTTTTAAGGATTTTACCCCAAAATGTTTCAGCAATACTTCGTTCGCGTAATCGCCGGTATAAGGCCATTCGTCAAGGGTGTAGGTATAAAAGCGGTCGCCGTAATTATCTTTAAAATCATGCTGTCGGCTTTTAGGATAGATCACCTCGCTTGGCGAAAAACTTTGCAGCAGCTTATCAATATATTCACTACTCCCCTGCGCAGTTAAAAACTCGCCTGTGGAAATATCTATCAGTGCTATACCTATGCTGTTTTTATCAAAATATAACGAAGCAAGGTAATTATTGCTCTTTTGATTGAGGATATTATCGCTGATGGCCACGCCCGGAGTAACCAGCTCAGTAACTCCGCGTTTTACAATAGTCTTGGTAGTTTTTGGATCTTCCAGCTGATCGCAGATGGCTACCCGCTGACCGGCACGTACCAATTTTGGCAAATACGTATCAAGCGAGTGATGCGGAAAACCTGCCAACTCAATATGCGTGGCAGCCCCATTGGCCCTGCGCGTGAGTACAATACCTAATATCCCGGCCGCCTTAATGGCATCCTCCCCAAAAGTTTCATAAAAATCACCCACGCGGAAAAGCAGCAATGCACCCGGGTACTTCCCTTTAATTTGGTTGTACTGTTGCATTAACGGCGTTTCCTTTATCGTATCTTTTGCCAAACGGTTTGCTCCTTATTTATAGGGCGGTAAAGTTAATGTATTGAGCACCATTTACCTTGATTGTGGAAAATTTAGCCTTTGTGGATTGTTGAGAGTACGGAAGAGCCGAGAGTCAGGAGTCAAGAACCAGGGTAAAGCTCAAACGTTCCCACCGTCACGTTTTCGTTGATGTTGCCACCAAAAATACATTGTACATTCATTCTAACTATGATCTATTAACCATGAACTACTAAATCAACGCGTCAATCTCCTCAGCCAATAATCTGTCTTTGTCAGTAACCACATTCCCGGCATCATGCGTATTGAGCCATATCTCCACCTTGTTATAGGTATTTGTCCACGTTGGATGATGGTCATATTTTTCGGCCAGCAAGGCTACGCGGGTCATAAAGGCAAACGCTGCCGAAAAATCTTTAAACTTAAAAGCCTTGTAAAGCTTATTATCAGTTTGGTTCCACATAGTATTGTATTTAAATTGTTAAGTACATTATGTTACACAACGCCAACCTATTGCCGTATGTTTTATTCCGAATGCAATATCCATCTGCCGGATGAATAAACGAATTACAAAATTTTACCTATGTTTGATCTTGAATTTACAAAGAAAATCCACATAAAAACAGATGAATAAATTTTGGGCTTATTTAAAAACAAAACAATTCAGAAACACCATTATCATGGCAGTTTGCTCGGTATTGGCGGTTATTATGATTGTGTTTTTTAGTTTAGGTTCTTATACAAGGCACGGGAGCGGCATACCCGTACCCCAGTTAAAGGGACTATCAATTGAAAAAGCTATGGCCTTGCTTAAAGATCAGGGCTTTGAATATAAAATAGATTCGGTTTACGTGCTTGACGAAGCCCCGGGCTCCGTTGTTGAGCAAGATCCAGATCCCGGAGTAAACGTTAAAGAAAACCGTACCATTTATTTAACTGTTGTTACCCGCCAGGCGCCGCTTGTTGCACTGCCAGATCTGGAACCATTAACCTATCGCGAAGCAGTGGCTACCATAGCCAATTATGGCTTAAAGGTAGGCGATACTACTTTTAAGGCTGATATTGCCAATCACGTACTGGAAGTACGCTTTGCCGGGCAACCCATAAAACCAGGCACCAAACTGCCAAAAGGCTCCAAAATTGACCTTGTATTGGGCAACGGCGCCGGCCCAAGCGAAGTGGATATTCCAGATCTGGTAAATCAGGATCTGAATACAGCAAAATTCATCATCAAAAATAACGGCCTTACTGTAGGGACCATTACGTTTCAGGGTAGTATAACCGACTCAACCAATGTTACGGTTGTTCAACAGTCGCCAATGAAAACTGATTCGGCAAGCAAAGCCAGCCTGGGAACCCGTATTGATCTGACCGTTACGCAAGGCAAAAAAACTGATGAACCCAATTAATGGTATTGAACTATTTACCCGCATAAATGCCGGCGAAAGCTTGAACCTGATTGATGTGCGCGAGCAAATTGAATATCATACTTATAATATCGGCGGTAAAAACATCCCACTTTCGACACTAAACGAAAGCATTGATCAAATTAATTGTAACAAAAACGACGAAATAATCGTTATCTGCAAAATAGGATTACGAAGTGAAACCGCCTGTAAAATATTAGCCGAAAAAGGTTACGTACAGGTGAGGAATTTAACTGGCGGGTTAATGGCCCTTCAAAAATTAAAACGATAAAAAATGACTAAAAAAAAGGCATCATCAGGCGGAACATTAAGAAAGTTTATTGTTGCCATGGTGATCATACTGATCATAGCGCTGGGCTTTACCGGCCTTAATTACTATCTTAAATATTTTAGCCCCAATGTTACCGATAAAAAGGAATACCTGTACATACATACCGGCGCTACCTTTAACGATGTATACCAAACCATTAAGGATGAAGGCATTGTAAAAGATACCGCCTCGTTTTATTCCTCGGCACAAAACATGAATTATGTTAACCGGATTAAGCCTGGCCGCTACCATTTGCATAGTGGCTTTAGCAACCGTAAGCTCATTAACATGTTGGCATCGGGCACACAGGAGCCTGTTACCCTTTCATTCCATAATCTAAGATTAAAGGAACAGTTTGCTGGCTTTGTATCTAAAAAAATAGAGCCCGATTCGGTAGCTATTCTGCGTTTGCTGGACTCAGCAAGTTATTTGCAGCAATATGGTTTTACACCCGACAATGTGTACACCATGTTTTTGCCCAACTCGTACCAAATGTACTGGAATACATCGCCCGAAAAGTTTTTTAAGCGGATGTATGCCAATTATGAAAAGTTTTGGACACCCGAACGCAAACAAAAGGCAGCAGCCATTGACCTCGACCCTATCCAGGTATCTGTTTTAGCGTCTATAGTGGATGCTGAAGCCCTGCATGACGATGAAATGCCAACCATTGCCGGCCTATATTTAAATCGCCTTAAAAAAGGAATGAAGCTGGAATCAGACCCAACAGTAATTTTTGCGGAGAATGATTTCACTATCCATCGTGTGCTTACCCGTTATCTTTCTATCAATTCGCCATATAACACTTATCTGCATACCGGTTTGCCGCCCGGCCCTATCATGATGCCATCGGTAAATGCGGTTAACTCGGTGCTTGATTATCAAAAGAACGATTACATTTATATGTGTGCTAAAGAAGATTTCTCGGGCAACCATAACTTTGCTGACAACATGGCTCAGCATTTAATTAACGCACACAAATTTCAGCAGGCGCTTAACGAAAGAAACATCAGGAGATAATGTTTGAGCACTCCACCAAAATAAGGGTACGATATGGCGAAACCGACCAGATGGGCTATATGTACTACGGCAACTATGCCGAATTTTATGAGGTTGGCCGTGTTGAAATGCTTCGCAGTTTGGGGCTGACGTATAGCGGTATGGAAGAATCGGGCATTATGATGCCTGTTTTGGAGCTTAACTGCAAATACCTTAAACCCGCTTTGTACGACGAAGAAATTACCGTTAGGGTGATTATGAATAAAATACCAGGAATAAAGATCCATTTCAGGTATGAGCTTTTTAATGAAAAAAATGAACTGATAAATACCGGCGAAACTTTGCTGGTATTTATCAATATGAAAACCAACCGCCCATGCCTGCCATCGCAGGAATTTATTGATAAATTAAAACCATTTTTTGAGTAGATTTGGTTTAAATGAACTGGACTCACCGTTTTTTACTCCGTTTTGGGCTGTACCGGCAATTTATCACGTGGTCACAAACCTATATCCTACCGGGCTTTTACCCTTTGCCGCTTTACAATGTGATGTCCTTTTTTGCGCATGAAATACAACAGCGTACTTTATTAAACCGGGCCTCGTCACTTGCGTATAATTTTATGCTGGCGTTTTTTCCGGCCACTATTTTTTTATTTACGCTGATCCCTTATATCCACATTAAAAACTTTCAGGAGCAGTTACTTAAGGTGCTATCAACAATTTTGCCCTACAACGCTTATATGGCATTCCAGGCTACCATTGAGGATATAGTAAGGCACCATAACGGCAAGTTATTATCATTGGGGTTTATCTCGGCCCTGTACTTTGCAACAAACGGTATAGCCAATTTGATGCGGGCGTTTAACCGGTCATCATTAATAGTTGAAAAACGTACATGGTTAAAACGGCGGGCCATTGCAACAGTGCTTACCCTCGTCATCAGTATTTCTTTATTGTTTGCTATAACGGTAATGACAGCCGGTGAGGCGCTCATCCACATCATCCAGCAGCATATTGATACCAAGGCACATTTTTGGATCTACGTGATCAAGTTTTCGAGGTGGATCATTGTAATCGCTATCTTTTTTACTACTATATCATTTCTGTACCGCTACGGCCCGGCAAACAAACAGAAATGGAATTTCTTGAGCACGGGTTCTATCATGGCTACCATCCTTGCGGTGTTAACCTCATTGGGGTTTACTTATTATATCGATAACTTTTCATCGTATAACAAAATATATGGCTCTATAGGCACGCTGATTATATTGATGCTATGGTTATATTTAAATTCCCTGATTTTGCTGATAGGATTTGAGTTAAATGCCAGTATTGAATACTCAAAACGCAATATTAAAATAGCAAAACCGATGTTCAATAGCTTCAGGCAGATCGACTAAAAATATAAAACACGCCGTTTTAAGCCAAAAAATTAATATTGGGAGTAAACGAAACGTTCGTTTTTTTACATTTTTTGATCAAAAACGGGTATTTATTGCAAAAAAAACACCTCGCATTCAGCCACTTATCAATTAATTAAAAAAAACTTAACATCAAATTTGCCAATTCGGCCCGGTTTTGTACTTTTGCCCCCGGAGAGCTGGCAGAGTGGTCGATTGCGGCAGTCTTGAAAACTGTTGAACTGTTAAAGGTTCCTGGG
>OLKV01000053.1_pt1 | contig 35237 bp, 36 predicted proteins | sample 1604391 | NCBI WGS metagenome assembly OLKV01 (sample SAMEA104055711, study PRJEB20765) | soil metagenome | isolation source: soil | reverse complement strand
GCGTGCCATCGGTACGCTACCTTTACGTGGGCATGTAGCGTACCGATGGCACGCCAAACCATTTTGCATTAATGTTTTCTACAGACCTTTTGCGCCGATGGCGCATCTTTTGTCATTTCACCTACAGAATCCCACGGGATTTTATAACTCACAATGACATATCTAAGAATTAGAGAATATAAAAAATAAATCAATGACTGATAAATTTATATTTCGTTTTGTTGCAGCAGTTTCGGTTTTTGTTGTTGCTGTGGTGATCATCCTTAACCGGAAAATTTTACCAACTCCCGATACTATTCCGTCATTTACGTATTACCTGCCCATGCTTAATGCGTTTTTAAATGGTACCTGTAGTGTGTTGCTGCTAACATCCTTATACTTTATAAAGCAGGGTAATGTTAAAGTGCACAAGCGTATTAATATTTTGGCCTTTTGCCTTTCGTCGCTTTTCCTAGTGTCGTACATTCTGTTCCATTACCTGTTGAAAGTTGAAACCCGCTATGGCGACAGCAATGGTGATGGTATATTATCAGCAGCAGAAATTGCCGCTGCCGGCAGTACACGATATGTTTATTATGTGATCCTTATTACGCACATTATCCTGGCCGCAGGTGTTTTGCCACTGATATTGTTAAGTTTTTACCGCGGCTTGCAAATGCAGGTTGAAAAGCATAGAAAGCTGGTACGCTGGGCCTTCCCAATATGGCTTTACGTTACCGTAACCGGTGTTATTGTTTATTTGATGATTTCGCCGTATTATCACTTTTAGGAGGTTAGATAAGTGTTAATTTGATAGAATTATCTACCGCAGAGCCGACTAGTGCGTTTACTTAGTTTCTATCTGGAGGTTGCTATTTCTAAAACCCGCTCCATTAGGAGCGAAATATCGGTAGAATAATAAGAGGTGTCTTGTTTTCGCGCCGTAGGTGCGATACCTATGCGTCAAATATGGTGTGCTTTAGGATTGATATGCCCTGAATGTTATGTACCTACGGCACATATAAAATCTTTTAATCTTATTGCTACCAATATTTAACCCCGATGGGGTTAATCAAAATATGTGTCCGCTAAATTTCGTATCTTTGAGTATAATCACGAAGCGTTCTGCCCGTGGGATCTTTCCTTAAAAAATTCGAGTAGTTCTTTTATAAGCCAAAATGGATGATCTTTCGTTTGTTTTTACCTATTGTATTGATAATAAGTGTATTATAAAAAATACCTCTCTGTTTTTTATCACGCTCTAAACGCATTTAGGGCGTTAACAGGTGGTTTTTATCACGCTCTAAACGCGTTTAGGGCGTTAATAGGTGGTTTTTTATCACGCTCTAAACGCATTTAGGGCGTTAAATGGTGTTTTTTTATCACACCCTAAAGTGCATTTATCCTTGTGAATTGTTGGTGAAGGCAAACATTGGGTTGAAATGACTTTTCTGCTACAGATATAAAGCCTGTTTGTCCATAGCGTCAATTGTATCCTAATGATTAAATAACTAAGTTTGTAATCATGAAAACAAGCTTAAAAACAGCATTATTCCTTATTGTATTTGGCTTGATGATGGTGAGCATAAAACCTGCTAAAGCGCAGTGTGCTATGTGCTCGGCATCAGTTGAAACAAATGCAAAAAGCGGGGATAAAACAGCTAACGGCTTAAACAACGGGATTATGTTTTTACTGGCTGCTCCTTACCTGGCAGTTGGTGTTGTTGGCTTTATTTGGTATAAAAAGTTTAGGCGCAAAAATGTAAATCTCGATATTCCAAACGAGAAGCTGAATCTGAATTAAACTATCATACAAGAGGATCATCCCGGGGTCTTACATCAATTTAATTATGTCGCAAACACCAAAATCGTGGGCCATGTTGCATGCCAAGTGTCCGCGTTGCCGCAGGGGCGATATGTTCACAGGCGGCATTTATAATTTTGGTTCCAATAAGATCCTCGACAGGTGCCCGCACTGTAATTTGCATTTTGAAATTGAGCCTGGCTATTTTTACGCGGCCATGTATGTAAGTTATGCGTTAAATATAGCCGAAGCAGTGAGCCTGGTGGTAGCCACTTACGTGTTCACTCATAATGCCGATTCGCCCTGGCTTTATACTGGGGTTATATTATTGGGATGTGTTTTGCTATCCCCAATAAATTTCAGATATTCCCGCGTTTTACTTTTATATTGGCTATCGCCCAAAATAAACTATCAGCCACATTTAGATACCGATGATTCAGCGCCAAACGTTTGATTTTTTAAAAGACCTTGTCGAAAATAATAACCGCGAGTGGTTTCAGGCTAATAAAGAACGTTATGAAATTGCCCGCCAAAATGTAATTGATTTTACCGCGGAGCTGCTTAAGTTGCTGCAAAAAATTGATCCGGGAGTAAACGAAAATCTGGAAGCAAAAAAATGCGTAATGCGCATTTACCGCGACATCAGGTTCAGCAAAAATAAAACACCGTATAAAAATAACTTTGGGGTAAGCATTCCTGCCAAAGGCTTAAAGGCCGGTGGCGCAGAGTACTACCTGCATATCTCGCCCGATAACTCTTTTATTGCTGGGGGGTACTGGATGCCCGAGGCAGCTCACCTAAAAGCCATCCGCCAGGAAATTGATTATAATGCCAAGGATTTAAAAAAGATAGTTGACGATGCCGATTTTATTGACTTATTTGGCGAATTCAGAAAACAGGATCAGCTTAAAAGCGTTCCACGTGAGTATAGTGCTGACAATGAAAATATTGAACTGCTAAAACTTAAAAGCTTTGTGGCTTTCCATCAATTGAAAGATGAAGAATTGATGCCTAAAAGTGCTGTTACCGATGTAGCCGCTGTTTGCAGTAAAATCTATCCGTTAAATGTTTTTTTAAATAACGCTTTGGCTTAAAAATATAACCGCTATAATAATGAGAATTAAATATTGCTTATCTGCTATTGTAATTTGTTTTGTACTGCATTCGTGCGTTATCATGTCGCCAAAAAAATATAAGGCATTGGTTGCAGAGCGCGATTCGCTTTCAAAACGGTCTGGTGCGCTTGAGGATACTATAGCTAAACTAAGGGCTGATACCGCACGCCTGCATCACGAACTTAATGATCTGCAAGGTACTTATAATGCTTTAAATGCCAATTATAACGGCCTTAATGATAAGTATAGCGCGCTGAATAATAACTTCAGTGCAAGCTCATCAAAGGTAAACCAGCTATCGGGCGATTTGAAAAAAAGAGAAGAACGTTTAAAGGAGGTTGAAGATGCCCTGCATAAACGCGATGAAGCTACTAATGCGTTGAGAGACAAATTGCAAAAGGCCCTGCTTGGATTTCAACAAAGTGGCTTAACCGTTGATATAAGGAATGGCAAAGTGTATGTTTCATTAGCTGATAAACTGTTGTTCCCATCGGGAAGTATTGTGATCGATTCAAAAGGTAAACAGGCGTTGGAGCAGCTGGCTATAGTGCTTAATAAAGAACCGGATATTAATATTGCTGTAGAGGGCCATACAGATGATAAAAAGGTAATTAACCTTGGCCAAATTAAAGATAATTGGGATTTAAGCGTGCTACGCTCAACATCGGTTTGCCGTTATTTAACGGAGGTTGAAAAAGTTGATCCGCACAGACTTACTGCTACCGGCAAAAGTGAATTTCAGCCTATTGACTCGGCAGAAACCCCGGAAGCCAGAACTAAAAACCGCCGCATAGAAATTGTACTGTCGCCGAAACTGGATGAGCTGTATAATTTGATAAAGTAGGGGTTGTCTGAATCAGAATTTTCAGAATTTGAGGATTTTCAGAATGTTTGTTTGGTGTTGGTTGTCTGAATGAGGTTTTCAGAATTTGGGAATTTTCAGAATGCCTGTTGGTTGTCTGAATGAGGATTTTCAGAATGTTTAGATATTGTTAATAGTCTGAATCAGAGTTTTCAGTGTGCTTAGATTCTGTTAATTCTAAAATCCTGAAAATTCTGATTCAGACAAAATATTTAAAAGGGACTTGTAAAGTCTTTAAAGGCGGGGAGAACTTCGTCTTTTGGCGATAGTAAGATTTTGCTTTTCTCAATACCCCAATCAATACCCAAATCCTGATCATTCCATAGCACGCCAATTTCTGAGTCTTTATCGTAAAAGTTGTTTACTTTATAGGTAAAGATGGTGTCATCCTCAAGGGTGGCAAAGCCATGTAAAAAGCCCGCAGGAATCCAGAATAGCAATTTGTTTTCGCCACTCAACTCAACCGAAACGTGTTTGCCATAGGTTGGCGACCCTTTGCGGATATCAACAGCCACATCCAAAACCCGGCCGCTTATTACACGCACCAGTTTTCCTTGCGCAAAAGGATCAGCCTGGCCATGCAGACCCCGCACAGCGCCTCTGGCCGAAAAAGACTGATTGTCTTGTACAAAGTCAACGGCTATGCCGGCTTCGATAAATTTAGTTTTGTTATAGCTCTCGTAAAAGTAGCCTCTGTCGTCGTTAAATATGCGTGGCTCAATAATAAGTAAGCCTTCAATAGCAGTAGTTATAATATTCATTTTTTAGTCTACGGTTTTCATCAGGGTGTTAAATATCACAAACTGGTTTTCAAACTCCTGGTTATGGATAGCCTGCAGCTGATGAAAGTGTTTATTATAAAAATGATTAAAGTTTTCAATACTATCGGCATAATACTGTACGCAATAGGTTATCCCTTCGTTTGGGGAGTCAATAACGGTAAGTATTTTAAATGAACTAAAATACCCGGTAGCCATTACCGCCGGAATATGAACCTGCTTTACCCAGCTAAGCCATTTTTCATGGACAGATTCATCTATAATTACGGTGTCGTTAAATATAATCATCGTGGTAAAATTACGAATTAAGTTTGTTATGAATGGTTGATTTAGTTGATTATGTTGAGTGGTTGATTAAGTTGTCTGAATCAGAATTTTCAGAATTATAGAATTTTCAGAATCCAATATTTTAGACGACTTAAAAACCAGCCAGGTACCAATAAACTAATGAACAAGTGAACCAATGAACTAAGAAGCGTCATTTTTATCACCGCGCAATAGTCTGAAACGTTTGCGGGCTTCATTTATCCAGAGGCTGCCGGCGTAGTCGGTTATTATTTTTTGATAATATATTTTTGCTTGCTCTTTGTTTGCTAAATGGTTTTCGTAAATATCGCCCAGCATAAATACCGCATCATCTGCCCATAGGCTAAAACTGTGTTCATCAGCAATTTTTTTGAGCAGCGGTACAGCTCCTGCATAGTCTTTTTGCTGAATCAACAGGCGGCCCTTTGCCATTAAAATATCATCAGTAAGCGAATTGCCCGGGAATTTTACATCAATGCTATCCAGTATTTTTGAAGCCTTTTCGGGGTTTTCGGCAAATATCTGCAAGTCGGCGCGGGCATACATCTTTAGGGCCGCTCCGCTGGTATCGGCAGTAATATTTTCTGATATCAGGAGTGATAGATTTAATGCATCATTGGCAATTAACTGAGATGTTGCCGCTTTAAGTACATCCAGCTGGCCTTTTGCCCATCTGAAATCGCCGGTATAATAGGCCAGCTTTGCATTGCGGTATTTAGCATCCTGACCGATGGAGGTATTGGGGTAATCTTTTTCAACCTGGCTATATAATAAAGTGGCATCCCAGGGCTGGTTGTTTAAAAGCGATACGTCGCCAAGGTCGAGCTTGCAGCTGGCCATCAGGGTAGGCTTAACGCCCGGGAGGCTGATGGTTTCTTCCAATAGTTTTTGGGCTTCTGCCAATTGATGTAATTTGAAAACCTGCAGGTTAGCCAGCTTTTGCATGGCAAAGGCTGTATTGGCGTTTTTGCCAAACTCGGCAAGCAGGTCCTCATAATCTTTTTGCAGGCTTAGAAGATCATCAGCAGTATATTTTCCAGTGGTTATTCTTAGGTTTTTAGTGTTTATCAGTTCAATTTTTGCTGGGATGTATAAATCCTGCCCTTTGCCTTTGCTAATGAGGTATTCATACCCGCGGATGGCATCGTCATAAGCTTCGTTGGCAACAAGGGTGCTACAGAGTTCAAAAATGCTGTTGCCATCATCATTTTGCCTGCGGTTAAGTGCTACGGCCTGATTTAGCGCAAGGTCAAACTCCTTTTGCTGCAAAAATTGCCAGGTAAGTAGTTCGGCAAACAAAGTTTGCTGCGGATCTTTCTGAATTCTTTTTAACAAGGCGAACTTAAGAATATCGTAGTCGGCACTTCCTTCAAACAGGGTAGATAAGGTGTTTTCGGCCTGGCTGATGAATGATGGATTGGAAGGCAAAAAGTTAAGATATTCTTCAACCAAAGCGTCTTTATCCCTTTTATAACGGTACAGGTTTATCAGCTCGTACGAAAACAAGGCATTGTTATGCAGTATTATCCGCCCCTGCTGAAACACCTTTATGGCATATTCAATATTCGCATATTGGTAAAACTGCGAGGCTAGCATCGCTATCTGACTTTGATCGGGCGGCAGATTTTTAATCAGGTCATCGTACAAAGTATTGGCTTTTTCAATAGCGCCCTGCTGGGTATAAGCACTGCCTAAAAGTATTATATATTGTTGCTCTGCGGGATGTTTGCGAATCATTTTTTTGGCGATGTTTGCGGCATCGTCAAATTTTTTAAGCCCTAAAAGGGCATTGAAGTAATCGCTGAAGTATTGTTCGTTGTCTTGCTTGTAAAGTTTTTGGTAAATGTCAATTGCCTTTTGGGGTTCGCCATTAGCCGCAAATTGCTTTGCCAGCTGCAAATCGGTGCCTTGCCCAAAAGCCTTTGAGCAGCAAATAAATACAAAGAAAATATAGGTATAATACCACTTCATCTTTTCAAAAATAATCAAATTAAAATTAATCAATTGTTAAAATGTTACCTCAATACAACGCAACAAGTGGGTAAAATTGTAGTGACAGTTTGAATTGATAAAGTTAATTGTATAATTTAACCTGATTAATAGACCTGAAGTATAAACCAATGGTAAAACATATAAGAACGATATTTTTTCTTAGTGTACTGATAGTTGCTTTATGCGCCTGCAATAATAACCGGGCGAACAGGATTCCTATTGTCGATTTTTTTAAAACTGCCGAGAAAAGTACATTCAGGATCTCGCCCGATGGCAAATATGTATCGTACCTGAAGCCGTATAAGGATAAACAAAATCTTTTTATCCGCTCTTTAGCTGATGGTACCGAACGGATGGCTACTTCTTTTACCGATTACGCTGTAAGGGGTGATTATTTTTGGACTTATAGTAACGAGATTGTTTTTAACCAGGATATAATAGCTACTGACGTATTTAAGCTGTATACCATTAACGCAGCCACTTTGCAGCTGCGCACACTTCTTTCGCAGGAAAAAGTAAGGATAGCTTTGCTTAACCGCAACAGGCAGCAGCCGGATGTTATCACCATAAGAATGAACAAGCGCGATCCGGCAAATTTTGATATTTACAAGCTAAATATTAAAACGGGTGTGTTGATTCCCTACCTCATCAATCCGGGCAATTTAACCGAGTGGTACCCTGATGCAGACGGAAAGATCAGACTGGTTGCGGCATCAGACGGGGTTGATAAAACTATATTGTATCGCCCTAATGAGAATACCCCGTTTAAACCAATCATTCAAAATAATTTTAAAACATCTGTAAGGCCTATAGCCTTTACAGGCGAAAAGAATTACTTCTACGCTTTATCAAATGTTGACAGGGATAAAACTGCACTTGTAGAGATAAACGCCCAGGACGGAAAAGAAAAGAATGTGATTTTTGCGTGTGACAATGCCGATCTGCAAGATTGTGATTATTCAAAAAACAAACGCAGGATGGAGCTGGTATCGTGGGAAGCCGCCAAGCCGCAGACGCACTTTTTAAATGATGATGTTAAAAAGATGTATGCTAAAATAACGGCAGATTTGAAGGGAAACGAGATAAGTGTGGTTGACAAGGATAGCGCTGAAAATAAATTCATCATTTTTTCGTACACAGATCGCAATCCTGGCTCTTATTATCTTTACGAGAATAATAGTGGGAAGTTAACCAAGCTGGGTGACATCAATTCGAGCGTGAAACCAGCACAGTTATGTGCCATGAAGCCGATCTCTTTTAAAGCGGGCGACGGTATGCTGATAAACGGCTATCTTACCCTGCCGCGCGGTACTAAAACAACCGACCTGCCTTTAATTGTAATGCCGCACGATGGTGTATTTACGCAAAGTACCTGGTGGAGGTACGACCCGGAAGTACAGTTTTTGGCAAACCGGGGTTATGCTGTTTTACAGGTTAACTACCGGGGATCAACCGGGTATGGAAAGGATTTTTATAGCGCGGGGTTTAAGGAAGTAGGGGGCAAGGTACAACAGGATATAACCGATGGTGTAAACTGGCTGATCAATAACAAAACAGCCAACCCTAAAAAGATAGCCATATTTGGCGGTGGTTTTGGCGGCTTTTCGGCCTTGTATGGTTTGTCGTTCCACCCTGGTTTGTACAACTGTGCCATTATCCAGCACGGCTTGATTAATTTTTTTACTTACATTAAGGATGCGCCGCCGTTTTTAAAACCCAAAGTAAAAATGATGTACGAGATGGTGGGCGATCCGGAAAAAGATGCCAGCCATTTGAGAGCAATCTCACCAGTATTTCATACGGATAAGATCCGCGATCCTTTACTTATTTTTCAGGGGGCAAAAGACGACCGGGCAAACATCAGCGAACTTAACCAGTTTGTGCGCGAACTACAAAAACAAAACGGTAACGAAATGGTTAAATATTTTCTTAAACCTAATGAACGTAACGTTTTTAGAAGCGATAGGAACAAGACGGAAATGTATACCGAAATAGAAAAATTCCTGGATGATAATATGCGGGCAAAACCTTAACCCGCTATGAAAGGCCCGCAGCATATTTACCGTAAAAATTTTTCACTGATCATTGTTTTCCTGGTGCTTATTTCGGTAACTTTTGTAATTGCGCTATTTGTATCCTACAGCCTTAATGCCAAATATGTTGAAAATGAGTTTGCATCTAAAAAGATTGACGTTATGGAGCAAACCATTAAACCTTATAACGATCTTTTTCAAAATAAAATTCCCGAAATAACCTCGTACCAGGGTTTTCTTGACTCTGCATCAGCAGCCAAATATGCAGCCGCGGTTTTTCATGATTATACCTTTGTAAAAAGGGTTCTTTTTTATGATATGCTGATAGGCAAGCAAAAAAACAGCGACATAATAAAAAATAACCTCGGTATATCTGTTAAAGCCGTTTATCAATACAAATCCTACACCGGAAATATAGTAGGTGCAAGGTTGCTGAACGATGCGGATGAAACTGATTTTAGGCAGATGGCCGTAAAATTGAGTGATTATATTGCTACATCCGATACTTCGGCCAGCCCCACGCAGGATGAAGTGTTTAAAACGTTTTACGATGTTAAGCCCAACCAGATAAGCTACTCAAATATCCTGAGGCGCGAAGATGTAAAGGTATTTCGTGATCTGGAAAAGCAAGGAAATTCATCATCATACTACAAACAAAATATGATGACATTTTTTTTGGACCCTTATTTACTCTCCATTAAAAATTCACATAAAGAGCTATATCAGCATATCAGTATTCAACAGGTTGTTTATGATCCGCTTGATAACCAAAACAACAACCTGGTTACGGAGGTGGCATTGCCGGGAGCGTTTTCTAACTACAAGCTATACTTTAGTTCGGCAAGGGGCTATCTTACTGCCGAAATTAACCGCCGTTTTATGCCGATAGTGGCAATTGTGCTGTTGATTTATTGCTTTTTGGTGCTTATTGGCTGGCTTATTTACCGTAATTTAAATGTTAACCTTAAACTTTTTAAACTGCAGTACGATTTTATTAACAACTTTACTCATGAGTTTAAGACCCCGGTAAGCGTTATAAAAATAGCGGGTTCAAATTTAAGCGGAGATAGCGAGCTGAGCGAAAGGCAGCGCAAACAATACGGCCGGATTTTAAATGAAGAAGCCGATAAGCTAAATGATTTGATGAATAAGCTTTTATCGTTTACGCAACTCGAAAATAAATCCATCCACATTAAAAAAGAAGAAATTAATGTGGAGGACTTTATTGGCAGATATATCGAAACTTTCAGAATAAAATATCCTGATTTTAAAATAGAATCGAAAATACGGGGTGTAAAAACATTTTATGCAGATCCGGTTCTTCTGGGTAGTGTTTTTCAGAATTTAATAGAGAACGCCTACAAGTATTCGCACCCAAACAAAAAGGAGATTTGCATAAAAGCGGCAAAAGATAAGAGAAACATCATTTTTTCGTTTGCTGATAAGGGGATAGGAATTCAGAAGAATGAATTGAGTAACATATTTAGGAAATTCTACCGTATTGAGAATAAGTACAACCAAAATGGGAGTGTTGGTTTAGGTTTGGCTTTTTGTAAAGAACTGGTTAATTTTATGAACGGAGAAATAGTGGTTAACAGCAAGGTGAATGAAGGATCGGAGTTTATTATTACGTTACCTTATGAAAATTAAAATATGAATAAAGAAATTAAGATTGCGTTGGTTGAAGATGATGAAAACCTGCGTTTCCTGGTGGCTGAGCGTCTGCAATCAGAGGGGTATAAAGTTTTGGAAGCCAGCAATGGCGATGACGCGGAAAAGATTATTCTGGATGAGCAGCCTGAAATTGTTTTGCTGGATTGGATGCTGCCCGGCAAACAGGGTTCTGAGGTTTGTACCAATATTCGGAATAAGGGATTTGATAATCTTGTAATTATGATGACAGCCAAAGCGCAGGACGTTGATAAGATTGAAGCGTATAATTTTGGTGTGTCTGACTATATTATCAAGCCTTTTAATATGGATGTATTGGTGGCCATGATTGACAATAAGATAAAGTTTGCGCTAAACAGCGAAAAAACAGAGTCGTACAAGTTTGCCAATATGGAGCACTTACCGAATACCCACCTGCTGATAAGGGATGGCCGAAAAGTTGAACTTACCATATTAGAGAACCGTATATTGCTTTACTTTTTGAAAAATAAAAACAAAGTAATAAACCGCGAAGATCTGATGATGGAAGTTTGGGGCTACAATGCTGATGTAAATACCCGCACGTTGGATATGCACATTGTGAGGCTTCGCAAAAAGATTGAATCAAACCCCGATTCGCCGCAGTACATGCAAACTGTAAGGGGTATAGGATATAAATTTGTTTATAATGGGTAGGTAGATTAACGCAAAGACGAAATAGAGACGCAACGCATTGCGTCTCTACGATATGCATTTTGACAAGGCGGAATTGTTGTAGAGACGCAATGCACTGCGTCTCAAACATGCAATTGATACACCTTCGAAATTATAAAATCTCCAAAAAAGGTTTTATCGGCAATGGTTTGATAACCGTGTTGTTCAAACTGTTTTTCAATGGCTGGTAACCGCGATGCTTCGATTCCGCAAATGATCTTGAAAAAAAGGAACATCGCTTTCAGCAAAAAAACCTGCCACCATTTACCACTAAGCTGAAAATCGACATTGAGCCACAAGCCTGTGGGTTTAAGTGAGTGATGAATATGCGTAAATACCATTTGCAGGGTTTGGTCGGTAAAATTGTCGAACAAAAATGGGGTGATCACCACATCAAAATCAGCCGTTAAGGAAATATTTTCAATGGCATCGTTAATAAAAATAACATCGTTGTTGCCTGTGTTTCGCCTTTTTGAAAGCGTGACCATATTAGCGGCTACCTCTGCGTAAGTAATTTGTATATCCGAAGGATACAGCTTGGTGATCTCATCAAGTATCCAGCCGGTGCCGCCGCCAACAATCAGTATCTTAGAACCGGGCTTAATAAATTGAAGTAAATATACCTGGGCATTGATCAAAGCCCTGCCATAAACCAGCCGCGAAAGACGATCATAAAACCAGGCAGAATTATTATAGTTGGCAGCCATTTGTTGTATGAGGTATAATGTAGTATTGGACTAGTGCATTAGGCGGGTAGAAATATCAGAAATAGATACTCATTTTGCTAAATAATATTAGCGCCAGGTATTGGATAATCAGCACACCATCCATATAAAAAAAGTAGTAATACTCATTCTTTTCCCATTTTGATTTAAAAATGAGCCAGCCAGCTAATATTACGGTTAGGGTTAACGCAAAAAAGGAGGTATTAAAACCGCCGTTTCTGAAAAGGAAAAGTAACACTAAGTATCCAAAGAGCAGTGCCTGGCAAAACAGTATGGCATTTTTTTCGCCCCATACAACCGGAATTGTTTTTAAGCCCGATTGGCGGTCCTCAAACAAATCGCGGATATCAAATGGTATGGTAAGTGCACCTATAAATAAAAAACGTTTGGCAATCAGAATAGTAGTATCCCGCATGGAAATGCTGGCTAAATTAAGGTCCTGTGCCTCGAGTACGGGTAATAAAACGGTGCTCATGGTCCACACCAGTGTTATAAGAAACTGTTTTAGCCCTGGGATGTTGCGTAAGCCAAACTTTTGCTCGCCCATTGTAAATAGGGGTATGCTGTAAAAAAAGGATAAGATGCTTAAAAAGATCATCAATATCCTCGATTCAATAGAGATTAAAAAGAACAGCGGAATTAAAGACAGGAGCGATACAATTGTAAGCGTAACCATTAGCCGGTAATGCGAAAAAAACCAGCGTACGCGTTTGTAGGGAGATGTTTCCGGTTGTTTAGGCTTCGTAATTAGTATGCTGAAATTATAAATACCCAGGGTAGCTGTAAAGAGCAGCCAGATAACAGTAAATACAGGCTTTGAACCTATTAAATAAAAGGTAACCAAACCCTGTGCAACCGCGCACAGTGCCATGAAAATATTACTAAAAAGCAAGAAATCAAGAACCGGCTGTAGTATTTTTTTCATTTTCAGTAATAATGGTCGGTTTGTACGGTTTATCTATGCCTTTTTAAGCTGCGGATCAGCTGTGGACTTTAATTCAAATATCGTAATCTCCGGCAATATTCCAACCCTTCCTTTTATGCCCAAAAAACCATAACCAACGTTAACATATAATTGCTGTTGTTTTTCCTGATAATGGCCTGCCCATTCTTTATAAACATACTCTACGGGGCTCCATTGAAAATGTTCGGTTTGTACGCCAAATTGCATGCCATGCGTGTGTCCAGAGAACATCATATCAATTTGCGGATACTCCGGCAAAACCTGTGCTCTCCAATGCGAAGGGTCATGTGATAGTAGTAGTTTTACAGGTAAGTCGTCGGTATTTTTTACGGCAAGGTCCATTCTTCCATATTTGGGGAATCTGCTTAAATCGGCCCAGTTTTCAACCCCAAGTATGCCAATTTCTTCGCCATCAACTTTTAAACGCCGGTTTTCATTTCGCAGCAGATCCCAGCCCATATTTTTATGGGATAATATTATCTCGTCGCTATTTTTTCTTTTAGCTGCTTCACTTGGCCAGGAACCATAATCGCCATAATCATGATTTCCCAGGCACGAGTAAACACCGAGCGGCGCCTTAACCCTGCTGAAGATATTCTGATAGTTCTTTATTTCGCCGCTTTCTGAATTTACAAGGTCGCCTGTAAAAAATATGAAATCAGCCTTTTCGCGCATTAGCATTTCTACTCCGCCAAGCACCGCCTTGTAATCGAAAAAGCTGCCTGAATGTATATCTGATATTTGTGCTAACCTAATGCCATCAAATGCCTTTGGCAGGTTGGGTAGATATATTTTGTGTCGCTTTACATGGTAATCATAAAGCCCGTTCGTCATATTAAGTTTTAATGCTGCTAGCGGAACTGCCCCGGCCAGCAAACCTGCTTTAATTAAAAACTCCGACCTTGGGATGTTTGCCACCGTGTTTGTTGCGGACAGATCGGACGTTTTTTTACTGAAACGATTTTTGGTATATATCCATAACCTTCTTAAATCATCAATCAATAAAAACGGGATAAACGATATTTTAAACAGCAGCACAAAAAAGAAAACCAGGATGAAACCAAGCCTTATCATGTGGTCTATTTTAATATAGATAGCTAAAAATAAAATCGACAACAGGAAGATGGAAACAATCATATACACTATTGGAAAACTCTTTTTGTGAAGAAATTTCCATTTTTTTGATGCGCCCTGTAGTCCGTTTATAACATACAGGTCTATCAATAGTAATACGATAATAAGAATAGTAAAATTAAGGGTTTGCCCTTTCATTGATGCCAAATTAAAATAGAAACAGAATGTTTATTAGTAACGGTCATCGTCCAGGTCCAGATCATCCTCGTCGGGCTGTAGATTGAATAGGCTGTTAAACATATCCGAAAATGCAAAGCCATTATCAAGGAAGCCCTTGTTAAGCTGACTAAACTCAGACAGGCCGTGTAGTACAAATTCCATCAACAGCAAGTCCTGATTTTCGGTTAACTGCGGATGGAATTTTTTCACAAGGCTTTTTAACCCGGTAACCGAATTGAGCATTTTTTTATACTCAGCTTGTGGCAGTTCATCAATTATGGCTAAGTTATTACCATCGCCAAACCAGTTAACAATTTCGGTATATGGATTTGGTGCCTTTGATTTTTTTAATTTTTCGGGATCAGGGAAAAACTGCAACATCAATGTTTTGATGGCCTTGCCAATAAGGATGTTAGCTACTTTGCCCGGACCTTCTAATTCGCCTTCGTAAACCAGCTCTATTTTGCCGGTAATAGCCGGTATCACACCCAGAAAATCAGAGATTCGCACAAAGGTACTTTTCTCGTGATTGATGAGCATGCGCCGTTCGGCATTGCTTATTAGATTTTCAAATGCCGATATGGTTAAACGCGCGGATACACCTGATTTTTTATCAATATATTCAGAGTTGCGAGCCTCAAAAGCGATTTGCTCAATCAAATCCTTTACCAGTCCGTCAGCTTCTATAGTTGAACGTTGCTCCGGGGTAAGTGATGCTTCCTGTTGGGTTATTTTGCGTGAAATTTCGACCGAGCGCGGATAGTGCGTTAAAATCTGGCTCTCGATACGGTCTTTTAACGGGGTAACAATAGAACCACGATTGGTATAATCTTCGGGATTGGCGGTAAATACAAACTGTATATCAAGGGGCAGACGCAGTTTAAAGCCGCGGATCTGGATGTCCCTTTCCTGCAAGATATTAAATAATGATACCTGGATACGGGCTTGCAAATCGGGCAGCTCGTTGATCACAAAAATGCCGCGGTGTGCACGCGGGATCAACCCAAAATGAATAACGCGCTCATCAGAATAGGTGAGCTTCATAGTGGCCGCTTTAATAGGATCAACATCACCGATTAAATCGGCAACGGTAACATCCGGGGTGGCCAGTTTTTCGGTATAGCGTTCTGAGCGGTGTACCCATGCAATTGGGGTATTGTCGCCTTTTGCAGTTACTTCGTTATGCCCGAACCATGATATAGGCGCTAAAGGATCATCATATAATTCCGATCCTTCAATATAGGGTACATATTCGTCAAGCAGATTAACCAGTAAACGGGCAATTCGGGTTTTTGCTTGCCCGCGTAGGCCGAGCAGTAAAATATTATGACGTGATAGGATAGCAGTTTGCAGATCTGGAATAACCGTGTCTTCAAAGCCAACTATCCCTTCAAAACCGCCCTCGCCTTTTTGCAATTGTGCAATCAGGTTGGCCCTTAATTCATCTTTAACCGAGCGACTTACGTAATCCGTTTTTTTTAACTCGCCAAGTGTTTTTATATTCAGTAGTTTATTAGTCATTTGTAATTAGTCATTAGGTAAATTAATCTGCGCATTTCTCAATCCGCACATCTGCAATCAGCACATTAACGAACAGTTTTCCTGCGATTGCGGATATAGTCCTCAAAAATATATTCGCCAAGGCCATTCAGGGAGCTGTAAAAAGCTTTGCCGCCGTTGGTCTCGGTGAATTTACGAACAAATTGTTGCAGGTAAGGGTCCTTGGCTATCATAAAAGTGGTTATCGGTATTTTAAGCCGTTTGCACTGTGCCGCCATATTTAAGGTTTTATTAACCACTTTCCTGTCCAGCCCTATGCTGTTCTTATAATACTTGGTACCTTCCTTTAAGCAGGTTGGTTTGCCATCGGTTATCATAAAAATTTGCTTATTATGGGTTTTGCGCCTGCGCAATAAGTCTGTAGCTAGCTCCAAACCTGCGTAGGTATTGGTATGATAGGGGCCAACCTGCAAATAAGGCAAATCCTTTAAAGTGATTGGCCAGGCATCGTTACCAAAAACCACAATATCCAGGGTGTCTTTAGGGTATTTGGTGCGGATAAGCTCCGCAAGCGCCATCGCTACTTTTTTGGCAGGAGTTATGCGGTCTTCGCCGTACAGGATCATAGAGTGCGATATATCTATCATCAGCACAGTAGAAGTAAGGGTTTTAAAGTCCATTTCCTCTACTTCCAAATCACGCTCGGTCATCATAAAATCGCCGATGCCGTGGTTAACCTGTGCGTTGTGGATAGATTGGGTCATGTTGATCTGGTCCAAACTATCGCCAAATTCAAACTCGCGCCGTTCGGCATTCTTTTCATCACCCTGACCGGATTGTGGTGAACGGTGATTTCCTTTTCCTGATTTTTTTAGCTTACCGAAGATCTCTTCAAGCGCCGATTCACGGATACTCTGTTCCGTTTTTGCCGTGATGCTGAACTCGCCGTTCGGATTGTCTTCGCTCAGGTAGCCCTTTTGTTTCAGGTCATCAATAAAATTACCCATACCATACTCGTCATTGGTAATATTATATTGCTTATCCAGCTCGTTCATCCAGGCCAAAGCTTCGCCCGCATCGCCGGCTGTGTAGTTAAGCAATTCAAGGAATAATTTTAATAACTCTTCAAATCCGCCTTTTGGAATTTGATTGGGTTTAAACTTCGAAAATTCGAATCCACGCATACGATACCCTTTCTGATATAAAATAACGGATTAATTTTTTTAAAAGTTCGCCAAAGTAGCCTTTATGACGAATTGTTATGAAAAAATGACAAATGTGGTAATTGGCAGTTTGCAGTGGACAGTTTGCAGTATCTGGTTTACTGTGCGCGGTTCACATGTTTGCAACAGTATTTTACAATTTGCAAATAGAACTTCAATCATTTGTCGCAAACTGCCCGCTGCAAACTGATGACTGCCCACTTTATTTCATACTCAAATAACTAATTTCCTCATCCCTATAAACCGGGTTAGCGCCGCGTTTGCTGGCTACAAATGCGCCTATGTAGCATGATCGTTCCAATATATTGGGCATGGGCCGTTTGGCGAGCAGGCCAGATACGAAGGTGGCTAAAAAGGCGTCGCCGGCGCCTACGGTATCGGCTACGGCTACTTTGCAGCCCTCGAACTCAAAAAACTCATAATCGTGCCAGGCTATTGCACCTTTGTCGCCGCGGGTTACGCAGATGGTTTTAGGGTGATATTTCTTTTGAAACTCGATAATATTTTCTTTCAGATTTTTGGTGTTGCCGCCAATTAACAGTGCCGCTTCGTCTTCATTCATCTTTATCACATCGGCACTGGCTACCAGTGTTTCAATGGTTGAGAGGGTATAATGCGGCGCACGAAGGTTCACATCAAAAATTTTTAAAGCAGTGGTTTCGTTCAATAAATTTAACAGGGTATCGCGGGTTTTAACTTCACGACTGGCGAGGCTGCCATAGATAATAGCCCTTGCATTTTTTGCGGCTTCATCCAATTTTGTTTCTGGTTGTATATTGTCCCACGTTACCGGTTCGGGTATAATATAAGTTGCCTGCCCGTCTTTATCCAATTGAACGGTGACTTCACAGGTAGGCAGCTTTTCATCCAACTGAATAAGGTTGCTGTATAACCCACTCGCTTTTAAAAATTGTAAAAGCCCTTCGCCGGATGCATCTGTACCAACCCTGCTGGCAAATGATACATTTTCGCCTTGCTGCACCAAATGACGGGCAACATTCATAGGCGCACCGCCTGCAACCTTTTCGTTGCCAAAGGTATCCCACAAAATTTCACCGAAACAAAGAATGTTTTTCATAGATTTTCTTTAAGAGCCAGGAATAAAGAGTCAAGACAAAAGAGCCAGGAATCAAGAAAAGAGGGTATTTCGTTTAGTGTGATAAATTTCTTTATTTCTAAAGCGCTATCCTGATTCTTGACTCTTGTCTCCGGGTTCTCACCCTTGTCTCAAAGCTAAAAGGTTTTTCTTTATAAATTTATTTAAATTGCAGCATGAAGAAAATACTTCTTACTTGTATCCTGATTCTTGGCTCGTGTATCTTCCTGCATGCGCAGGATAGGCAGGCTATACTAAAAGTGCTGGAAACCCAGCAGACCGCCTGGAACAATGGTGACATTGATACTTACATGCAAGGCTACTGGAAGTCCGACTCGTTATTGTTTGTTGGAGGTAAAGTACCGGTACACGGCTGGCAAGGCACCATTGAACGTTACCACAAAGCATACCCTGACAAAGCCGCCATGGGCACCCTAACCTTTACCATTTTAAAGGTCGACGTGCTGGATGCAACTAACGCCTTTGTACTTGGTGCCTGGAACCTGAAACGCGAAAAAGATGCACCAGGTGGTTATTTTACCTTATGGTTTAAAAAGATAGATGGGGTGTGGGTGATTGTGGTGGATCATACTAGTTGAGAGTTGTAAATAATAATTAACTTTTATATTTATAGCTTACAACTGTTTCTCTTTACAAAAGAATATAATCAATAAATATGCGCCTAATACCTTATAAACTAATTTTTGTTTTTCTTTTATTTTCGATAATTAGTTGTACACCACATACAAGTAAAACAGATAAAGCATCGTCAGTCTACCCGGTCAAGCCTTTAATTGTCTTTAACAACAAAGATGATGGTTGGGGAGGTGATGTAAGAATATCTATCACTGATATTACTGAAGATGACAGCTCTGAAATTTATAAGGCCGTTTCTGTTTATCAAAATAAAAAGTTAGGATTATTGGTTACAATTTCCAAAGCAAAAGAAAATAGCCAGGGATTTGGTAAAAATATCAACTTTAAAAGTATTGGCAGTGAGAGTGATAATTTGTTATCGTTGCTGGCATTGTTATATCAACAAAAGATCTCTGCAAATACTGGTTTTGTTAAATCTATTTCGGTTGGCTATGTCGACTTAAATAAATTCGCCAAAAGTGTTACTGGAATGGAAGACAAAACTAACCTAAACACGAAAGAATATAAACTATTTTTTGCCACCAAAGACGATGTTGCAGAACTGTTTTTTAATGTTAACGAAGACGAAAAGTGGATTGAACTGCGAGAAAAAGACAAAGAATTCAGACCAGCAATAATTAAAGTATTGAGCCAGTAATGCTAATTCGCCTACCTTGGATATTTTGCACAGGATAGTGTTTTCAAATAGATCGACTAAGAAATAACTCTCATAAACAATATGTTATCGTCGGGCAACGAGGAGAAGACTTATACTCCAAACAAGCCGATCATGCATGCCGTAGAAGTTTTCTCCTCACGCCTCACTCATTCCGCCCTTTGTTCGTCCAAATGACATGAAGGTATATAATACTTAGTATGGCTTCCCTGCCGCTAATTCTCTCTCAGCCCATTTAACAGCCAGTTTCTCGCGGAACTGTGCATAGTTAGCTTTAAAGGTCATTTTGAGTACGCTGTCTAAACCGCCTTTTATGGCCAGGTTGTATATGCTGGCTGCTTTGCGGGTAATCGAAGCATCCCATGCACGCAGGCTTAGTGAATAACCGCCTTCAACGTATTTCATCCAATGCCAGTAGCCTGTAGGCATAAACAGGGTATCGCCATGCTCTAAAAATACTTCAATACCTTCAACACCGTCTAGAGCCGGGAATTTTTTGATATCGGGGTTTAGTACATCATAATCCTCCAGTGCATAAGTAGCGTTCGGGATGCAGTATAAACGGCGTTTCCATTTATTTTCAAAAAGGATAACATGCTTTTTACCGCCAAAATGGGTATGGAATATATGCGGTAAATCAATATCGTAATGTAAAAAGGTAACGGAGTTTGATCCGCCAAAAAACATGGATGGCATGCTCTCTAAAAAGCCGCCCATCAGTTCTTTAGGGAAAGTGATATCATTCAATAATTCAGGTGCTTGTTTAAATATATTGAAAAAGAAGATCCTTAGTTCTGTAGGTTCTCTCATAATAAGATCGATATAATCATCAAAAGGCATTTCTGCCGCCGAGGAGTTAATCGGTTTTGAAGGATCGGCTTTTGAGTTGTCATATAACGGCACCACCTTTTTGCCTACCACCTGTTTTAAATATTCAGGCGTCCATTTTTCGCGGGCTGCCCAGTTGTTGGTTAAACCTTTTATTACCAGGGGCCGGCGGGGATCTAAATAATTTTGCTTAAAATCGGAAGGACTGATATTATCAACAGTGTCTATGGGGCGCAGAATAAAACTCATATTTTGTTGCTTCCCCGTTAAGTATAAGTAAACAACAAACTTACTATAGGGGGCAGCTACAAAATAACGAAATAAAAAGACGTTGCGTATTAAGGAATTGTCAAGGCAAGTTCAATTTAAGTGCGTACTGAAGTTTGTTTTGGGTATTAGTTGTTCAGTTTGCAGTTTTCGGTGGGCAGTTTGCAGTTTTTTAAATTGTTATTATCGCTCCTGAAAAAAGAAACCGCCCCGCATTAACTGCGAGACGGTTCAACCAATCATTAATATATAAACTAACTGAACTGCTAACTGCCAGCTGCCAACTGATTAGTTGGGCATTAATACAGCGTTCACTACATGTATTACGCCATTGCTTTGAAATACATCGGCTATGGTTATTCAGGCTTCGCCGCCTTTTTCATCAACCAGGTATAGTTTTTTACCTTTTGCCATAACGGTTAAGGTTCCGCCTTCAACTGTTTTTAGTTCGGCTTTTCCGTTGCCTGCTTTAACTTGAGCCATCAGGTCAGCAGCGCTTAAGCGGCCTGCTACTACGTGGTAAGTTAAAATTTTGGTTAAAGTTGCTTTGTTCTCAGGTTTTACAAGGTTATCAACTGTTCCGGCAGGTAGTTTGTCAAACGCTTCGTTAGTTGGTGCAAATACGGTAAATGGTCCTGCACTCTCTAAAGTTTCAACCAAGCCTGCTGCTTTTACTGCTGCAACAAGGGTGGTGTGGTCTTTAGAGTTTACGGCATTTTCAACAATGTTTTTTGTAGGATACATGGCTGCACCACCTACCATTTTTGTTTGTGCATTTACTTTGGGCGATATTGCAATAGCTGCTAAAGCAAAGGCCGCGATAATCATTTTTTTCATAGGTTTTAATCTGTGTTATTTGATGAGAGATACGGCACAAAGCGGCATACAGATTTAATAAGGCTATTTAAATAGTATTCCTTATTGATGTAGGAGGAGATAACCGGACAGAAATAAGAATTAGAAAAACAACTCCGAAGCTATGTTATCAGCATAAAGTTTACCTGTTTGGGTTAGGTAAATTACATTGTCGGTTTGCTGTATCCAGCCGTTTTCAAAATAGCGTTGCGCGGCTACATTTAGTTGTGCCGAAGCTGCCTCGGCTATGGTATTTAACTTATCCAGATTAAGCCCCCAAATTGTACGCAAGGAGGTCATAATGTATTCATTAAGGCGATCAGCCTCGGTTAGCAGTTCCGTTTCGGCCGGTATAGTTGATTTCTCCAATGCCTCCATATATTTGGCATTATTGGCTATGTTCCATTGCCTTGTTTCGCCGTTATATGAGTGTGCTGAAGGACCTATCCCGAGGTATTTTACACCCTTCCAATAGTTAGAATTATGTCTCGAATAATGGCCCGGTTTGCAAAAATTGGAGATCTCATAATGTTCAAAACCATGCGATTGCATGGCATCCATCAGCAAAATAAATTGCTCAGCGCTTTGCTCATCATTCATGGCCGGCTGCTTTTTGTTTTTGATGAATGATGCCAGAGCCGTGCGTGGCTCAACCGTCATGGAGTAGGTTGATATATGAGGAATTCCCAATTCAAATACCCTATCTAAATTATGTTTCCACTTTTTATCGTTTAGCAAAGGATAGCCGTAAATCAAATCGGCGGTGATGTTTTCAAAGCCGATGTCCTGCGCTCTTTTTATGGATGCTTCAGCCTCGTCGCCACGATGCACCCGGTTCATCCAAAGCAGATCCTCATCAAAAAATGATTGGATGCCTATGCTGAAACGGTTGATGTCGGTTTGTCTTAGTGCCTGTATTTTAGCTTTGCTAAGATCGTCAGGATTAGCTTCCAGGGTAATTTCGGCATTCGATGATACCGTATGTAAACCGGTTACGGTGCCAATTAGCAGGTTTATTTCATCGGCACTAAGTACCGATGGTGTGCCGCCGCCAAAATATATCGTTTCAATAACCTCGCCATCCAGGTATGTTTTCTGCAATTGAATTTCCTTAATCAGCGCCTGCAGTAGCTCATCCTTATATTTTAATGAGGTGCTGAAATGAAAATCGCAATAGTGACATGCCTGTTTACAAAAAGGGATATGAATATAAATACCGGCCATGCTTTTAAGAGTATATAATCCCATAAAGAATGGGATAGGTTAATGATGTTAATATATTGATTATCAATGTGAAAAATGTTTTAATAGCCTTCTTAATCTTTTGTTTTTTATTCTATTTTATGTTACTTTTGTTACTCAGGTGTTACTATTCAGGTTTGACGAGTAACAAAAGTAACAAATAACCAGTAATTAATAAGTCATGGTAACTATTAGATACAAAAAGCTAAGCACAGGCAAATTTAGTGCTTATTTGGATGTCTATTCCAATACCGGTGAGGGTAAAGGTAAACGCAATTACGAGTTTCTTAAGATTTATGTAGATAAAGACTATTCTGATGCAGCAAGCCGTGTTAGCGAGCCTGATAAAGAAAAACTGAAGATTATTAAAGCACTTCGTAATAAAAGAGAGGACGAACTGAATTTCTCAGAGCATGGATATAAGCAACCTGCCAAGATCAATTATTATCTTCAGGACTATCTTGATCAATGCCTTGCAAAGAAATTTAATTATAAACTGGAATGTCTGATCATTCATCTTGGAAAGTATTGCCCCAAACGAACTATATTATTCCAGGAAGTAGATGAAGAATTTTTAGATAAGTTTCAGAGTTACCTGCTTAATCAGGTTAGCAGAAATACAACTAATGCCTACATGTCCGTATTCAGGCAGCATTTCAATAAACTGGTAATTAAAGGGATTATTCAAACTTCTCCTTTTGGTAGTTTTAAGATTATCGAGGAGGAAGACTCGGAGCGCACCACGCTCACTATTGAAGAAGTAAGAACCTTAGCTAATTACGTTCCAAAAAGAGGAAACAGCCAGATCAGGGAAGCTTTTATATTTTCTTGTTTTACTGGTTTGCGGTTTTCGGATATTAAGAAATTGCATTACGATGAAATTGTTAACGAACAGCTGATTTTTCGACCGGCAAAAACGACAAAGAAAATTGTTACTGTACCATTGGCCGATGAAGCAAAAATGATTATTGCAAAAGTGGTCAAGCATCCTACAAATAAGAAAGTGTTTTGGGATTTGCCAACAAGTCAGGTGGTGAATGTTTACTTAAAATTCTGGGCATTGGAAGCCGGTCTGAAAAAAAACCTCCATTTCCATGCTGCCCGGCACACTTTTGCAACCATTGGCCTGACTTTTGGAATCGATATATATACCATGAAAGAACTGCTGGGGCACAGTAAAATTGAAATGACCCAAATCTATGCCAAAATCGTTGACGAAAAGAAACGAAACGAAATGTTGAAATTTCCTAAACTTTGAATATGAAAAAGGTTTTTTTTGAAATCGGTTTAGTAATAGCGTTTACTCTGGTCTACCTTTTGGTTCCAGGAATACGCTTGCCGCTGATTATTACCTTTGGCGTATTAGGCATTTGGCTATTGCCCGTCCAATTATTTTTATCGGTAAATTTTAAAAACTGGCAGGATGAACTTAGTGGCCGTTTTCATCATTTGCCGACACAGGAGCGTTTATTGCAGGTTAAGGGTACTTTTGATGGTCTTGACCCGATAGAAATTAGCAAGCTTCGCTTGTTTTATATCAATGTAAGTTTTTTTCACTACCTGCTGATGGTTTTCTATGGCCTGTCATTTCTGTTGATCGGCCTTTTGTTTTTGGGTTTCGGTGTCTATTCTAAAGGCACATATTTTGTTGCTATAAGTCTTTTGGGATTTATTATTACCTGTTTTATAGGCTACGTCTTGATTGGTCAGATTTTTCCGGCCGGTAACAAGAAAAATATCGACGCTGTTTTCTATCTGTTTTGGAGCAAGGACTGGCAGAAGCAACTTTTTGCAATTGGTCAGATAGACAAGGAGGATTTTCAGTTATTGCGTAAACCGCAGTCATTTTATGATTTTTGGCGGCAAGGTAAAACAATAGAAGAAAAGGAAATGGCATTTAAAAAATTAATAGATGACCTGAACAGGCACAGTAAAAGCGGGCCACTTTTTAAATATAATGACCAGGGAAAGATAGAGCTTACCGAAATTATACGTAATGGTGCACCGGACAAAACGCTGGCAGGTTTCCTTAAATACTGCATTAAAGACCGGAAAATACTTTCGGAGGATATTTTGAAAAAAAGTCACAGGGGACTATTGCATTCCGTTTTTATGATCGGTCAAAACAAAGGACTTGTCGTATTAGAGAACGAAAGATTTAAAACCTTACCCGATGATTATGTCGAGGTATATAAATCAATCCTAAAAGAATAAACGTTTTGGATAGAACTCCATAATGTACCCAAGCGTGACATAAAGTACGTTCGTACGATACCGCCCAATCGGTCGTATAGGTCTATTTTGTTCTATTTTTTTGCTTCCGTTAACCAAAACGGAGGTCGAATGAATATCAATGAAAACACCAGGGTAATAGATCTTAAAGTATCAGATCTGTTGACCATTTTAAAAGAATCCGCAACAGCTTTGCCCGCACCACTACCGGTGCCAAGCGACGAAGATGAAATAGGAGGCTATGAGGTAGCAGAGAAAACTACAGGTTACGCACGCCAAACCCTTTACCAGTTAAAATCCGCAGGAAAGATTCCCTGCATTGTTCTTCCTAATGGTGGTGTCAGGTTCTCTAAAAAGGAGATCGTTAGCTGGCTGATGTCCCATAAAAGGCTAACCGACAAAGAAATAGCCGAGAAAGCAGAAAATTTTGTTTTTAAACGCCGTTTGCGCAGAAAATAAAGGGAAATATGGAACAGGAATATCCTTATTTCCGAATCGGCACGGCCTATTACAAGATCGTTCAAAAGCCCCTCGCTTCGGGTGACCGCATGACACTGCTCCTTCCCTGGTCGGTAGAGTGCATTAAGCAAGATCATGGCAAGAGCTATCTGTCCGGCATACCGAAGTATGATGGCTTTTGCTTTGTACCATCACACCTGCATTACCAGCGCTTTATCGGCAATTTTTATAATCGGTATCATCCATTTATACATATTCCGAAGATTGGACAGCCGGAGCGGACGCTGGCCTACCTGGGTCATATTTTCGGCGACCAACTCGAATACGGTTTGGATTATTTAAAAATCCTGCTCGAAATGCCGATGCAGATGCTGCCCATCCTTTGCCTGGTCAGCACCGAGCGGAATACAGGAAAGACCACTTTTTTAAATCTGCTGAAAGCGGTTTTCGGGGATAACATGACCATCAACACAAACGAGGACTTTCGTTCAAACTTTAACGCAGAATGGGCGCATAAGGTCATCATAGGAGTGGATGAAACTTTTTTGGAACGCCGGGAAGACTCCGAGCGCCTGAAAAATCTAAGTACTGCCACATTCTACAAATCCGAGGCCAAAGGACAGGACAGACAGGAAATCGAATTTTTCGGGAAGTTCATTTTATGCAGCAATAACGAGGACAATTTTGTACTCGTTGATCCAGGCGAAACCCGGTACTGGATACGCAAGGTACCCGTACTGGAAAAGGAAGATCAGGGCTTGTTGCCCGCTCTTAAAAAGGAAATTCCTTTACTCATTCACTACCTGACAGGTAGGAAGCTGTCTACGCCAAAACAAAGCCGGATGTGGTTTACCGCCCAGCAGATCGCTACACCCGCACTCAAAAAAGTTATCCGGCAAAACCGGAACAAACTGGAGATGGAAATTGCCGGGCTACTATTGACAATAGCCGACGGAAAGGAAGTAGAGGAAGTGAAATTTTGTGTGGGCGATGTGCAGGACTGGCTGAATAAAAAAGGTTTCCGCAACCATGATACCACCGCTATCCGCAGGGTACTACAGAACGTGTGGAACTTGAAACCGGCTGCCAATTCCAACTCCTATAACCAGTACAAGATTGGGCTGGACGGTACTATCTATGAGAGCACACAGAAAGGCCGCTACTTTAACATGAGTATCAAAGTGATTGAAAAGATCAACGACTCCTGATGATTTGATGACAGGTAATGTAATTTATTGATAATCAAAAAAATACAGTCATCAAAACTTCATCAAAGTATCATCAACGCCAATTGCTGATGAAAGAAAAAACCACCAAAATGATTTGATGACAAATTTGATGAATAAATGATGATGAGTTAACTAATTGAACAACAAAATATTAAGTGATGATTTCATCAAATCATCAAAAATAAACACTAAAGCGTATGAGAACATTGAGTTGCGGTGAAGCCCGGCAAATCCCGATCATCGAATACCTGGCAAAATGCGGTTACCAACCACAATGTATCAGGGGTAATAACTACTGGTACCTTTCCCCATTACATGAAGAAAGTCACGCTTCTTTTAAGGTTAACACCCGGCTTAACGCATGGTTTGACTTCGGCATAGGTGAGGGCGGTAATATGATTGATTTGGGTATCCGGTTATACAAATGCAGCGTAAAGGATTTTTTGCCGCTGCTGAGCAGCGGCTATACCCATCTTTCTCCTGATGCGAAAATGATAATAACTTTTACACCCGGACCAAAATCTCCGGCTGCCAAAGAAAATCATATCGAAATACTGGACGTAACGGAACTTCAAACCCCGGCGATGGTGGCCTATATCAAAAAAAGAAGTATCAGTCAGCCACTGGCAAAAGCATATTGTAAAGAAGTTCGCTTTGCCATCGCAGGTAAGAATTATAACGCTATCGGTTTTGCGAACCGCTCTGGCGGTTACGAATTGCGTAATGACTGGTTTAAAGGCTCGTCCTCGCCAAAGGATATCACCATACTTAAGAATCACAACGGCACGCAAGCGGTTTGCGTAATTGAAGGTTTCATGGACTTTTTGTCACTATTAGAATTGAAGCAATTGCGCAGGCCCGAAACCGATGTGATCATCCTTAATTCAGTCGCCCTGATTGGGCGGAGCATCGAAATACTGAAAAGTTACAAAGATGTATTTCTGTTTTTAAACAACGACAAGGCCGGACAAACCGCCGAAGAAAAGTTGAGACAAGCAGGTATCAACGGCATCGATGCCAGCGAGTTTTACAAAGGCAATAACGATGTGAATGAATACCTGAGTGCCCAACAAAGAGGCGCTTTGCAAGCGCAGATCAGGCGCGAAGCGCCTGAAGAAAGGGGGCTGGGAATTGGGCGGTAAACCGCTTTTTTTTCACCAGCAAAATACCGCTTGCGGTATAGATGTATATCTCTATAAAGGGCGAACGGCCAATGGCCGTTTTTTATCCGCTGTAAGGAGCAAGTTTGTGTTTTTGTTGCCACAAAAACTTCCCGGATGCCTACGGCACCCGGCAAACTTGCCTCATGCGCCCGATGGTTGCATGAGGGTAAAGCGCAGAAAGACTAAGAAATTAAAAGATGGAAGTAATAGCAAAATCAAAGAATAAATTACCAGGCGACCAGCAAAAAAATAAGGGCGGTGCGCCCAAAAAGAGGGTCAAACGGGAGCTGATTATCCGCATTAGAATGTCAGCAACGGAACGCTTTCAGATCGGCGACAAGGCCAAAGCCGCAGGTATGCGGCCAAGTACCTGGATCAGGGCTTCCGCCAAAAGCGCAAAGATCATACCCCGCCTAACTGCCGATGAGCGGCGCATCCTTTGGATGCTGGCCGAACTTTCCAACAACCTTAACCAGTTGACCAAACTGGCGCACCAGCTTGGACTTTTGAGGGTGGTACGGCAATGTGAGCAGGTTATAAAAGAGGTTGACGAAACTTTTAAAAAGTTAAACAAGGATGATCGGGAAAGTGATAACGGGTAGAAGTTTTGGAGGTTGTATCCGCTATGTCGTGCAAAAGCATGATGCGGTTATACTGGATGCAGCCGGTGTAAGACTGCGGGAGGTAAACCAAATCATAGATGACTTCAACCTGCAAAGAAAGTACAATCCGAATTTGGGACAGGCGGTAGGACACATTGCTTTAAGCTGGAGCATCAATGATATGCCCAAATTGAATGATGAAGTTATGGTGAATATGGCTAAGGAATACCTGCAAAAAATGAAAATAAAGGAAACCCAGTATTTAATTGTAAAGCACCGGGACAAAGGCCACCCACATTTACATATCGTTTACAACCGGGTAGATAACGAGGGTAAAACCATCCCGGATAATTTTCAAAAGCAACGGAATGTCGTAGTATGTAAGGATATCACCATGAAGCATGGCTTTTATTTTTCGCCGGGAAAAGAACAGGTAAACCGTCAGCAGCTAAAAGGGGAAGATAAAGTCAAATATGAACTATATGATGCCATTAAGTCGGCCAGCAAAAAAGTAAAAAATATTGACGAACTGAAACCGGTATTAGCCAAACAGGGTATCGGAATGCATTACAAATATAAAAGCGGTACTAAAGAAATACAGGGTATTAGTTTCAGCAAGGGTGAATACAAATTTAAGGGTTCGGAAATCGACCGCAGTTTAAGCTATGCCAAATTAAGCCAGGCGATTGATCAGCAACAACCGGAAAAGAGTTTGGCCGATCAGTTAAGGGAAGTGGTAGAAAACGCCAAACTGGAACGGAGCAATCAACAAAAGCCGGAAGCGGAAACACATCATTTAAGGCAAACGCTATCGTCAGGGGCGGATTTATTAGAGGACTTACTTGGAAATATAGCCGAGGAAAATGATGGGCCGGAAAGAAAACGCAGAAAGAAGAATGAACAGGAACAAAGCAGAGGAATATCGCGATGAAAGAAATAGATGAACTTACCGAAAGGTTAGACGGGCAAGATGAGATTATCGATAGCCTTATCAAAAAAATAACTGACCAGGAAAAGCGGGAGCCAAAAACAGTCGATTATACCCTTCATTTTGAGGCATTACAAAAGATTTTTGAAATGTTTTTGCTAAGATATAACAAGGAGAATGCAGAACTAAAAGCTGCTATCGGCCAGCTCAATATCAGCTATCCCGCGGAGCAAATACAAAATACATTATCGGAGGTTAAAACAATATTGGAAGCCGTCAGAAAATCATTACCTGTAAAGGTAAAGCATGAATTTGACCCTAAAACTAAGGGCTGGATTATTGCCGGAATGATATTGTTAATTGTAACAGCTATCAGTACAGGGTTATGCGGCCATTTATGGGCAGAGAACAACCGCTTACAGGCAGTTGATATTAAGTACCGTTTGCTGCGGCAGGTTGATACAAGTTCTACAAAATGGGCTGATAGCATTTATACCGGCAATCCTGATGAAGCAGAGAAAACGGTTATTAGGATGGAAAACGCGAAGATCACGAAAGATAAAGCCAACGATATACAAAATGGCAAGCGGAGTAAAAAACCGAGAAAGCGAAACAAATAGAAAGCCCTTACATGCTGGTATAAAACATATCCCCTGCCGTTGCGGCAAACCTATTCAAAATAAGTAATAGGTAACGGTTCAATAATATTGTACTTGATTTTATTGCGGCTCTAAAACACAACATTTAAAAAGCAAATAGCTTACACAAAATTGGCTATTTCTTTACATTTGTAGTTAACACACTATAATGTAAATATCATGAAAGATGAAGTATTAAGGTCAATCGCAAAAACAGAAGCTACAGTTCAGGTTTTATTAACTCATTTTCTTGAAATTAATATCGACCAAAAGGATCAATTTATTAAAGATTCAATAAAAGCCAATGTCAAAGAAATAGCAGAAACTATTTATCAGCGACTAAAGAACTCTTAAACTATTTCGCCTGGCATTTCTGAAACGGATATAATCCCACGGTTTTGAATAAATGGAATTACCAAAATGAAAACATCTTCCATCCTGCACGACCACGACGATCTTGAACTGGCGAGAGGTTATATTATTATATTTCATTATTAAAAAATGTAAATGAACCATACAATAAAGCAACATTATGTGCCTCAATTTTTGTTAAGAAAATTCTGTAGTAGTGACGATAAACATATATGGTGCTTTGATAAGATTTGGATGAAATCCGAGAATAAATTTATTAGCGGGGTTGCCTTTGAAAAACATTTTTATGACCAGGTACAAGGGCAAAAAGAAGATAGTTTGGAGTATCTTTTTCAAAAAGCCGAAACCGATGCTGCACCAATTATATTAAAAATTATAGAAAAGAAGGATTTGAACAGTTTAACGATAGATGAAAAAACAGTAATATCGTTATTTATTACATTACAATTAAATAGAACCAAATCGGCACTTAAAAACACAGAACGGCAGACTGAAAATTTTATTGAACCAATAAAGAACCTTGCAATAGAACTTAATACTAAATTAGATTTTGAGCAGATAATCCCAAAACAGCTTTGGTTTTCTATGCTTATGAAAACACCGGTGTTATGTGTTCCCTTAACAAATAAAATCTGGGTTCTTTTTGAATCAAACAAAAAATTTTATACTTCAGATAACCCTGTTGTACTACAAAATACAAAAAATAGCAACCCACATAGGGGAACACTTGGCATAAATTCAGATGGGATAGAAATTTATTTCCCACTAAATCCCTCTTTAGTACTGTGTTTGCTTTGTGAGAGAACTTACGGTTTGTTAACTGAAAAAAAAATGTTATGCGATGCTGACAATATAGAAAACATAAACTCACTTCAAGTTATATATTCAGAGCAGTATATCTTTTCGTCGCAAAATGACTTTGAACTTGTAGCAGACATGATAAATAAGGGTGAGGTGTAGTAAATAAAAAATTCAAAGGGCAGGCGACTTTTCACTGCTAATGTTGGTGTTGTCTCATCAACATGCCATATTTTTGGATAAACGGAATTACCAGGATGAAAACATCATACGTTCCACACAAACTCAATACTTGCAGGCGACAGCAACCTGCATGGGTATAAGAAAAATTAAACTTATATTTTGAGCAATGTCAATTCGAGAGAATATATTATCACATCTTTCTAAACTTAATCTAAAATCGGGAGAAATTAATAGCCTGGAATTAGAAGATGCTATTCAATACATAAGGTTTTTTCATCGGAAAGAATGGGGCGTTTCTACCATATTGTTTATAGGATTTTCAGATGAGGAAATAGGCGCATTATCAGATAGGGCTAAAAATTGTAAGCTTTCTGTTAAAAATAAGCTTTCTAATAACCTCAGTTTTATTTGTGTGTCTGAAAATGCTACAGAAAAAAGAGTTGAAAAAGCAAAAAGTTATAATGCTATAATCTTAAAAAAAGATGAATTCGAATTAATTTTCGACGGGTCAGAATATAATTTAACCGATAGTGAATTACTTTATGAACAATCTGTACCTAAAGAATTTAGAATTACTAAACCATTAAGCAACTTTGACCAAGACGCAGAGGTCGAAAGTTTTTCATTTGATAGTGATAAAGTTTATTCAGTTAATCTATATCAAATGACATGCACCTGTAAGGACTTTGAAAAGAAACAAAGACAACAGTATTTAAAGGGTGATATAAGGCGCCTATGTAAACACCTAATTGACGTTTATAAAAATGACTTTGGACTAGTTGGGCTGTCTGATTTAAACCGGTATATAATTGAAAATGGATATTCCGTGAATAAACATTTTAGTTATTTTAACATTGAAAAAATTCCATTGCCTATAGTGGTAAATTTTGAGTCAAAAGATGATTGGTGGAATGTATTTATGGCAAATGAAAAGGGCGTGTATTTCAGATACGGATATTATCCGCCCGAAAAAAGATTTGCAAACAATGAGAGGCCACTCGGATTCGTACCGATATTAAGAAATAAACTGGATGAGTTAGCAAGCCAGTTAAACAACAATAATAGAAATATAGTTATAGAAAACTCATATCAGAAGAATGTTTTCACTAAAGGGTGTCTTTACGCAGCCATTGTTATAGTTTTGATATTTGTATTTATTTTGTATAAACTCATTTAAATGGATCAATCTGAATAAGAAAGCATTTATTTAATAATCGAGCCAGCAACGCATGAAAATAAAATCCATTATATAATCATCCAATGGGCGCTGTTATTTGTTCCATAAAAAGCTTCTTAGATACGATAATTGATATTGTCGGCATTAAATCAGGGTTAGTTCTCTCCAGGCACGAAGTCATTGAGATACTAAAGACAAGGACAGAAGATTTTGATTTGGAGGAAGACGACCTCAATCAGGGAATGCGCATCCGCAGTGAAACCTACGAAGATCACATTAGATATGTGCGTGTTAGGATTGGTAATCTGAGTCCTGAAATGATGAATCCTTTTTTATGGTCAGATACATTAATCAAATGGCATAAAAAGGGAATTGATCCAATGCCAGTGGTAAAAGCACTCGCTACTGTATCTGCAAAACATCCACAGCAAAAGGTTGACCCGGAATTGGTTATTTCTGAAATGCAGGGGCTTGTGCCAACCGCTCCGCTAGACCTTATCTTTAGTGTCATTCGACTGTGGATCGATCACCAGCATCAAAGCCACTATATTACCCAACCGCAAATTGAGGAATGGGACGGCGGTACGCCGCTGACTAATCTATTTAGCTGCGAGATAAGAACGGGTAATAATTTTATGGACCAAAAATTCCTGGATTATATTGCCGCCAACATAGAGAAAATACAGGAGATGCACTGGCGGAATTTTGAAAGATTCTGCGCTGAATTCTTTAACCGATTAGGGTATCACATAAAACTAGGCCCCGGCGGAAACGATGGCGGTATTGACATTAGAGCATTTGACCCGGCTGACAATACGAAGCCATTAATTATTATTCAATGCAAGCGTTATAAAAATGGACTCCAGGTTGGCATTGAAACCGTAAAAGCATTTTATACAGACGTCGAATTTGAACAGGCAAAGCAGGGTATTATCATAACCACTTCTGCTATTGCTCCAGGAGGGAAAAAAGTTTGCGAAGCCAGGAAATATCCACTGACTTTTGCAGAGATTGATGAAGTGCAAAGATGGGCTAAAGCTATGAGTTCAAACACATAACCCGACAGAAAATCTTTCGCTAAATAGCAAGTATAAAGAAACATGCGATTACTTAATACAAATCTGCGATGAAACGAATATTGATAATTTTGCGATATTGGACAGCTACCTTTATTAGAGGGAAATTATTTAGAAAATGAAAAACATAAAAACGCTTTTGACTATTTTATTTGTAATGATTTTAAGTAATTATGCTTATTCACAACAAAATAAAAACTCAAATATCATATCCTTTTTAAACAGAGAATTGATGTCGGGCAATATATATTATGAACCGATAGATTCAATAATCAAAAAGTTGAAGGGTAAAATAGTGCTTCAAGAACAAAATGTAAATTTCCCTGATACGAGAAGGGTAACTGATGCCCAGCAACATCAAACCGCGTTTGAATATTTAGTAAAAATTGTCCCTAACAATCTTGAATTGTTAGGTAATTATCAGGTAGATACCATTTGGTTATTCTCAAATAAAAAGAAATTAATTAAGTGTTTGTATCAATTCAAGTTACCTGCAAATGGCTATATGGCTCGTGATAAAGCAATTGATACTATATACAAGACGCTAAATAAAGGTTTTAATTTAGATCATACTGGAGTCGAAACAAACTTATTTGATTATGGTGGTTTTGTATGGACTGATGATTTTGCTGAAGTTGATTTTCTAAATAAGGGTCCTTTGTATGGTACAGGAAATGATTTTGCTGACGACCTATATCGTTCAGGTTCCTATCTTTTAATCGAATTTTTTAAACCAGTAGAAAAAAATGTTCTCTTAGAAAAACAAACTGCTCAAATTAAGGCTGATCGAAGCGGAAAAGGAAATAGTACATTTAATATTTCTATCGCCAAACTTGAAGACATTGTTATTTTTAAAACTACACTTAAAGGTTTAGAAGCGCAATTAGGAAATTGGAACAGCTATGGAAATTTAAACGAAATCGGTGCCGAATACGATGACAACACAAAAAATTTTACAATCCCCTTATTTCAAATTCACTATGAAACTACAATAAAAAATAACGGGTACTTAATCGAAGCTTATGTTAGTAAAAATCTTAAAAACCCGGTAAAGGAGTTGCGCATAACTACCACCTTAAATGGCTATCAGTTTGCACAATTTAAAGAATCTTTACATACACATGGCTATCTGCTTAATGAAAATTTAAGCGCGACTCTCAACAAACTATCCTACAATAATAAAGCAGGACGTTTGATAACAATTAGGTATAATGAAAACGGATCGTATACTTTTGGAATAACTAAATAATGACGGGAGAGATATTTTGGATAAATAATGACCCTAATCCTAAACATCGAAAAGAGGATATTGAGCTTATACGGTCAAAAATTGAAGCCATACGATTTACGAGCGATAGTGGAAAGTCTATTAAAAATGTTCAAACTATTCAATTCCATGCCCCTAAAGGACCTGAACTTGAAAAACCCTACACTTTACTTCTTAAAAGAATTCACACTAATAAGTTTAAACACGAAGCTAAATTATTTACCGCCGACTGCGAGGTGTTTGAAAATGAGCATACATGTGTTCTTTACGGACAATGGACTGAGTATGATATTGTTTATACTTGGTGGGCTATAGTCCCAAAACCGATATTATTATAAATTGAGGCTGTTTAATGGTAATCTTATTTGTGGTTGGATAACCGATGTTAATTCGATCTATGAGCATCAAATATGCCAATCAAGTTGGCTCGTTTTTTCTATAAACCTTTTTAACTTTGAAAGGAACAAACAACGTTCATCGGAATCTCCATCAATATTCACCACATCCGCGAAGATAACCCACCGCCGGGATAAAAAGTCAAGGCTATACAAGCGGGCAGTTGTGTTTTGTTTTT